>Ga0082212_10001764_pt1 | contig 31852 bp, 25 predicted proteins | sample TergutNt197P3_FD_71548 | JGI IMG/M metagenome (GOLD analysis project Ga0082212, IMG submission 71548) | Neocapritermes taracua P3 segment gut microbial communities from Petit-Saut dam, French Guiana - Nt197 P3 | ecosystem: Host-associated > Arthropoda: Insects > Digestive system > Gut ...
GTTTTTCTTTCGTTTCCATTCCCGTTCAAGCGAACCTTCCATTTCCAGCATGGGAAGCAGGGAAAGTATCAGGAAAAGCTTTTCTCCGGCCAACAGTGTGCGGTTTTTATAGGTTATGCTTCCGCGCAGTCCGCGGTATTGATTGCGATCAATAATCATTTCATCGTAGTGTTCTTTTACAGCTTTAAGCCTTTCCCAATCCAGGGTAACATACTTCTTTCCTTTAACTGTTTCGACAGGAAAGAGTTCTGTTCCCAGCTTTATGGTGTTGGTAAAATCCGGCCGTTGTTTTCTTTCGGCTCTTTTTCTACGGACGTCTGTTTCCGGGCCGTCGCTTACTCCTCCCAATTCGGAAAGAAGCAGGGGACTAATCCGCTTAAGGGTTTCCAGTGAAAGAGGGCTTACCGACATGGCGTACATTTTTGTTGTGCGTACTATTTCTCCGGCCACGATATACCGCGGTGAAGCAATATCATCGCCGCGCTTGAACATAACCGATCCGGGATGAATCATAATTCTGTCTGCCGTAAGACTCCTGTAGGTTTCCGGTGCAAGCCTTCCTCTGGGTTTCCCGTCCCGTACACAAACAAACTGAATAAGTCCACGGCCAATGCAGCACAGGTAATCTTCGGTACTTCCTCCTTCCGAGATTGGAATACCCATAGACGAAACGATTTCTTCCAGTTGAATGGTTACATTGGCAATTTCCGCCATAGCACGTTCGTCAAGGTAATTGTTGTCGCAGAAGTTTTGCTTGTGTGCTGAGCCGGTGTACGCGCGGTATAGTTTTAGATACGAAACAAAATCTCCGTCCGGGTCGCGGAAACGGTGGTGTGCCCGGCGTGCGTCCATTTCTTCGCCGGGCGGCAGCAGGTAAGGGCTTTGTGTAGAAAGAAACGCTGCGGCAATTACCGTTTCTTCTATTACCTGGGGATACTTAAGCAGAGCTTCAACAATGATCCTTGAATGCCGGGGCGGGAGGGGAAATTCCGTCATCATCTTTCCGATGGAAGAAAGCGTTCTGTCTTCTTCCAGTGCGTCAAGGAGTTTAAGCGTTTCTATTGCGCCGATAATGCCTTCTCTTCCCGGCGAGGAAATAAAATCAAAACCTTCAAAATCGGTAATTCCCAGATCGGCCATACGGAGCACTACTTCGGAAAGATCGGTACGGTGGATTTCTTCGGTGGTAAAGAGAGGTCTGCTTTCAAAATCTTTGCGGGTATAAAGGCGGTAACAGCTTCCTTCCTGTGTACGGCCTGCCCGTCCTTTGCGCTGGTTAGCCGACGCACGGGACACGGGAGACTCCACCAGGCTCGAAGTAAATGTCCGGGGACTGTAGAAATTCAACTTGGAAAGACCCGAATCAATAACCGCTGTAATCCCGTCTATGGTTACCGATGTTTCCGCAATATTGGTGGCAATTACTACCTTGGTTTTCCCCCGCGGCGCTTCTTCAAAAACCCGTTCCTGTTCTTCTTTGCCAAGCCTGCCGTACAGCGGAAGTATGTAAAGATATTTTCCTGCGGTACCATTGGTCAGGCGTGTCATGCAATCCTTAATCATCTTTTCTCCGGGAAGAAAGATAAGGATGTCGCCAGAACGTTTTTCGCTGATAAAGCGTTCCGTAATGTTTTCGATTTTCAGCAACAGGGCTTCTGCGCTTACATTTCCGCCGCCGCTGCGTTTTTCACGTTCCCCCCATTTTTTGTTTCTGGCATTTGTACGTTCCACAGCTTTACCATGCGCCCTTTCGGACTGAACGGCGTGTGTATTCAGAAGCGGCGGATCGTACACCAGGGTAACAGGAAAGGTTTGCGCTTCTATTTTTACAATCGGACATTCACCGAAATATTCGGAAAAGACAACGGCATTGATTGTTGCAGACGAAACGATTACTTTGAATTCTTTGCGTTCTTCAAGCACCCGTTTAATAAGCCCCAGAATAAAGTCGATATTAAGGCTCCGTTCGTGTGCTTCGTCGATAATCATTACCGAGTACCGGGAAAGCCACGGGTCAAGCTTCATCTCCTGCAAAAGTATTCCGTCTGTCATAATTTTAATTTTGGTATTGTTACCTGTCCGGTCTTCAAAACGCATCTTGTAACCGACCGGGCAAAGCGGATCCCCGGGGCCGTTAAACCCCAGTTGGCGTGCAATAAAATCGCTTACCGAAAGGGCGGCAATGCGCCGGGGCTGGGTAACACCGATAATTCCGTTATTGTTAAACTCAGCATTCACTGAGTAACCGGCTTCGCGAAGTATTACGGGAAGCTGGGTAGTTTTTCCCGAACCGGTAGGGCTTTCCACCACAATTGCCTGGCTCCCTTTTAAAGCGGCAAGGATACGGTCTTTATGCTGATATACAGGAAGATCCAAATAGTTCATACTATAAAGGTAGTATAAAATGCCGGAATATGGTATATGATTAAAACATTGGAGGATTTTGATGGCTAACGAAAAATACGTGTATTTCTTTGGCGAAGGTAAAGCCGAAGGAGATGCAAAGATGAAAAATACCCTGGGAGGTAAAGGTGCCAATTTGGCGGAAATGACCAATTTGGGTATTCCTGTTCCCCCGGGTTTTACTATTTCTACCGACGTATGCGCTGCGTTTTATGAAAACAAAAATAAATACCCCGCAGGACTTGAAGATGAAGTGATTGCCGTTTTAGGCAGACTTGAAAAGGTAATGGGAAAGAAACTCGGCGATCCCGACGACCCGTTGTTGGTTTCGGTGCGCTCAGGCGCTCCGGTTTCCATGCCCGGCATGATGGACACAATACTCAATCTGGGCATGAACGATAAATCCGTACATGGTCTTGCCGCAAAGACGGGGAATCCCCGCTTTGCATGGGATGCATACCGGCGTTTTATCCAGATGTACGGCGATGTTGTAATGGAAGTTCCCCACGAAGCTTTTGAACATGCATTAAACGCTGTTAAAAAGGCAAAAAAAGTGGAACTGGACACTGCTCTGGATGCAAAAGACCTGGAAAAAGTTGTAGAGGAATACAAAAAACTCGTCCGTCAGCATAGCAAAAAAGATTTCCCCCAAAAGCCGCTGGAACAGCTGTGGGGTTCGGTAAACGCCGTCTTTGGATCATGGATGAACGAACGGGCGATTAAATACCGGCAGCTTAATGACATTAAAAACATCAAAGGTACAGCCGTTAATGTACAGTCTATGGTTTTCGGCAACTTTGGCGAAGATTCAGGTACCGGGGTTTGTTTTAGCCGGGATCCTTCTACGGGAAAGAACGAATTCTACGGTGAATATCTGATGAACGCCCAGGGCGAAGATGTCGTAGCAGGTATCAGAACCCCGGAAAAGATCGCCACACTGGCAAAGAAAAACAAAGTAGTCTACGACCAGCTGATAGCAATAAAAGACAAGCTGGAACATCATTTTAAAGATATGCAGGACCTGGAATTTACCGTCCAGCAGGGCGATCTGTTCCTGCTTCAAACCCGGAACGGTAAACGGGCCGGGGGCGCGGCGGTTAAGTGCGCCGTTGATATGGTTGCTGAAAAACTCATCACCAAAGAAGAAGCGATATTACGGGTCGAACCCGGCCACCTTGATCAACTGCTTCATCCGATGATCGATCCCAAAGCGCTAAAGGAAGCCAAATCCCTTACCAAAGGGCTTAATGCTTCTCCCGGCGCCGCAACAGGCCGTATTGTTTTTACAGCTAACGAAGCGGAAGCCTGGCATGCCAAGGGCGAAAAGGTGCTTTTGGTACGTAAGGATACCAGCCCCGAAGACATCGGAGGCATGGTTGTTTCACAGGGAATCCTTACTTCTACCGGCGGTATGACCAGCCATGCGGCAGTTGTCGCCCGCGGCATGGGTACACCCTGTGTTGCAGGCGCGAAGGGTGTTTCCGTCCAGGGAAAGAAAGTAACGATTGGCGGAAAGTCGTACAAGGAAGGGGACTGGATTTCCATAGACGGTTCTACCGGAGATGTTTTTGACGGACGGCTTCCCCTTGTTTCACCGAAAATCTCAAAAGACATGAGTACCTTCCTTTCTTGGTGCGATGATATCCGCGCCGGTTCTGTACGGGGAAGCCTTAAAGGTTTTGAAGTATGGACTAATGCCGACCAGCCGGAAGACGCAAAGCGCGCCTTTGAATTCGGCGCTCAGGGTGTCGGCCTTTGCCGGACTGAACATATGTTCTTCGACAAGGCAAAGCTTATCCATTTCAGAGCAATGATTGTTGCCGAAACGGAAAAGGAACGGAAAGCCGCCCTTGCCAAGATACTGCCGCTTCAGAAAAAAGACTTTTACGGGATATTTAAAGCAATGGAAGGCCGGCCTGTTACCATCAGGCTTCTCGATCCGCCCCTCCATGAATTTGTTCCCCACACCAAAGAAGAGCAGGCAGAACTTGCAGCTTACCTAAAGGTAAAACCTGCCGCACTCCAGCCTAAGATCGATGCTCTACACGAAGCAAACCCCATGCTTGGTCACCGCGGCTGCCGTCTTGCCGTTACATACCCTGAAATTTACGATATGCAGGTAGAGGCCATTGCCCTTGCCGCTGCGGATTGTGTAAAACAAAAGATTCCCGTTAACCCGGAAATTATGATCCCCATTGTGGTAACCGCACGGGAACTTAAACTCCTGCGGCCCAACGCCGAGGCAATTTTAAAGCGGGTATTTGACAAAGCCGGTATTAAGCTTCATGTAAAGATCGGCACGATGATCGAAGTGCCGCGCGCCGCAATTACGGCTGCACATGTAGCCAAGTATGCGGACTTCTTCAGCTTTGGCACCAACGACCTTACCCAGATGACCTTTGCGTTCAGCCGTGACGACGTTGCATCCTTCCTGCCGGTATACCTGGAAAAGAATGTGCTTGATGTAGATCCTTTTAAGTCAATTGACGAAGAAGGGGTAGGCCACCTTATCCAGCATGCAACATCGGAAGGCCGGAAGATTAATCCTTCATTGCAGGTTGGGATCTGCGGTGAACATGGCGGCGACCCGCAGACTATTGATTTCTGTTACCGTTCCGGCCTGACCTATGTGTCCTGTTCTCCGTTCCGTGTACCATTGGCCCGGCTTGCCGGCGCTCAGGCGGTAATCAGGAATAAATAGTTCCCGTAAGACCAGGGCGGCTGTTCCAGAATTTAGCGGTATTACCGCCTTTGGAACAGCTACCTTGGAAAATAGTTAAATGTCAGGCTCGGCGTCTTCAAGTTTGTCTTTTTGTTCAGGCACCGTGTCATTTGTATGTTCAGGCGTTGCGTTGTTGTTCTGCTGATAATATTCATCTCTGTCTTTATCTGCGGGATGTAAAGATTCTTTTCCTTCCAATGATTTAAGCAGAAATGCCTGATCAAACAGATTAGCCAGTTCCTCTCCCTGGGCGCGGGTAAAATACATGGAGGATGCAGGCGATTCTCCGATGCTTCTGTTGGTGCCGCTTTCTTCTTTGGCTGCCATTTGATTGATCGAAAAATATGGCGCATTGTCCCTGAAGCGATAGCCCACTTCAACAACCGGCAAAGAACGGTATGTTGCGGAAAACCTTAGCGGTTTCCACTGAAACTGTCCTTTAAATTTTCCGTAAGCGGCTCTGGATTTATTGTATTTGTCAACAAGGTTTTGCCTGGTAAAATCATCGTTATACCTTTTTAAACCTTCAATAAAAAGCCGCCGTCCCGGTTCATTCCAGATTTGCCGGAAATGACCCATATTATGACTCCATTCCAGGACTACTTCATTTTCCCGCGGATCAAAAACAACTTCTACAGTTACTTCTTTTAACTTTAAGGAAAAAAATTGATCCAAAGAAGCATCCACAGATCCTATTGAAAAAGGATCAACGTTGGCTATCATGTTGGGATGGTTTGGGGCTTTTTCCGTGTGGCTGCATGAAACAGCCAGTACTGCCGCTGCAAGAAAAATAATATACTTTTTCATTCTTATAAGTATTGCAAATTCAGCGATAAAAAACAACATCATATCTGCAACCTGAACAGCTTTGGCGGTGTCAACAATAGTAGTTATGAAACAAAACCATTATTTTCAGAATGATCAATCAATTGGGGAAGAAATAGCAAATTCTGCTCTTCATGGTATAGGCGGCTTTTTGGGAATATTCGGCCTGGTGCTTCTGGTGAACCATGCAAAGTCATCTTTGCCGGCTTTGGTAATTTTTGCTTCGGCGATGATACTTATGTTTTTTGTTTCGACGGTTTACCATGTTCTTCCTGTTCAAAAAATAAAGAAACTGTTTCAAATCTTTGATCATCAGGCTATATATATTTTTATTGCAGGGACGTACACTCCGTTTTGCCTTTTGGCGCTTAAAGGCCCGTTGGGTATTGCTTTACTATGTTTTGAATGGGCGCTTGCCCTGACAGGTGTTATACTTTCGGCGCTTAGTTTTAATAAGATAAAGAAAATAGAGATGATCATTTATATCCTAATGGGATGGGCAATAATTATCGGCTGCATACCTTTAGCCGGCGCCCTGCCGGTGCAAAGTTATCTCCTTCTGTTTGCAGGAGGCCTGGCATACACTGCCGGGACATTCTGGTACCGCGCCGGAAAAGACAAGCCTTCGAAAAAGCGCAAACGTCTGTTCTGCGGTCATGTCATTTGGCACCTTTTTGTCCTTGCCGGAGCGATCTGTCACTGGTTTTCGATTTGGTTTCTCTGTCTTAACGCAGGGTAAACCGTACCGGGTAACGGTAACGGACAGCCACTTCCTGTCCATTGGCTACAGCAGGGCTTCCTTTAAGACCAAGGAATGCTTTTTGAGCTGATTCACCGAACCCGCGATCGGGGGGATCTTCTTTTAATACAGTTACGCTTCTTACCAAACCTTCACGGTCTACAAAGACTTCCAGGTAGACCGTTCCTTCAATTCCCGATCTTTGGGCTATGGGCGGATAGATCACCCTTCTTTTTAATTCCTCTTCCGAAAATCTGGGCAGCTGGGAAACAAGATGCATGGGAAGAAAATCAATTGCATCTCCTCCGCCCGTATATGTCTCACCGGATACCGCATCGTCGGATTCTACCATAATTTCTGCAACTGTTTCTGTTGTTGTTGAAATTGAAGGGGGAAGCTTTGGTAGTTCTTCCTGAATGTCTGTAATCTTCATTACATCGGGACGTTCTGCCGCTGCGCTTACTGCTGTTTTAATGGTAAAGACTGCAAAAAAAAGAAGTAATACATGAATCAGGATCGCCGTGCATATTGATACGGCACGATCCCTTATGCCTGATTTTTTAATCATTTTTTACCACAAAGCTGACGACCCTGTATTCCAAAAGTTTCAAAATCTCAACTACGGAATTTACCTTGCCGTACGGTGTGTTTCTATCCGCTAAAATATGCACCCTTGTGTCAGGGGCACGGCGGTACGTTTCGCCCAAAGCATCCTCTACTGTGTTTAATTCTGCGGGAAGTCCGTCGAGATACAGCGCTCCGTTTTTATCTATCCAGATTTCCAGATTTTTTTCCGAACTGGTTCGCTTTGCCCTGTCTGCTTCGGGATATTCTATCTTTACCTCACGGCGAAAGTTAATCAGTGCAACCAGCATAATAAAGATCAAAAGGAGAAAAGCAACATCGCTCATGGCGTTCATGGGTACAATGGGATTTTTTTGTTCCCGCAGTATTTTCACGGCTGTTTCTCATGGTTAATCATCGAAAAAGAAAATGAATCAACCCTGTTTTCCTGCGCCAGTTCCACAAAAGAAACCACATTTTGCCAGGGAGCATTTTCGTCAATGCCAAGTATTACCGCAGTGTTCGGCTGATCGGCAATTGCAGCGCGGATTTTATCTGACGCTTCACCGGGACTCAGCGGGTTTCCCATAAAAAAAAGCGAACCGGTTTCGTCAATGCTAAAGCGCAGTAATTCGTCCCGGGGAACCAATAATACCGAATCTTTTCGGGGCAGGTTTAACAGAAATCCCCTGTTAACGTTAAAGCCAGCAATAACAATAAAATAGATGATAAGAAGAAAAGCCATATCGGAAAGTACGCTTGAGTTTTCTATACCTCTGCGGGTTTTTCGTTTAATCAGCATGTGCACCTGTTGCTGCGTGTGTATTGCCTTTTGACAAAGCTGTGATCAGTTCCGAACAGGCCTGTTCTGTTCTTATTGCAAAACGGTCTACAAAACTTGTAAGTATGTAGTGGGCGCTCATGGCAATGATTGCAATGATAAGGCCGAAAACCGTGGTAATGAGCGCTTCGTAAATGCCGTTTGCAACAATTTGGGCATTAACTTCTGTTGCTTCTGCAATGGAACGGAATGCGCCGATCATTCCGGAAACGGTTCCCAAAAAACCTGTCAGCGGCGCAAGGGATCCAATGGCAGTAAGAAAGTTAAAACCCGATTCAAGAGAATGAATACAGCCCAGCGCTTCTGTCTCAACTGCCTTTTCAAGCCTGTCTTCATGTAAGTCCGAATGATGTACCAGAGCCAGAAGAACCCTGGCTCCCATGCTCTTTCCGGCAGCCGGTTCAAGAAACGCTGCTGAATCATTGATGTTACCCTTTTGAATAGCATTGAGTACGATGGAAGCAAGCTCGCTGATTTGGAGTTTATGCCGGAAAAGATACAGAACACGATCGATAATTATCGCCATTGCAGCTACGGAAAAAACAAGGAGCGGCCACATAAAAATCCCGCCCATTTTAAAAAGATCCAATAAAGAAAATGCAGTGCTGGTTTCCATACAACTCCTCGTTTTTTAAAATGCTGCTGATTATTGTTGATTCAGGGTTTCGGCAATACTTGTGCGGAGTTTTTCAGCCAGGAGAGTTTTCCGGTCCTGGGGGGACATTTCCGCGGGATTTACGGGACTTAAGAAAGTAATGCTTACCGGGCTTGCAATGACACGGTAGGTTTTTTCAAATACGTCATAACTCCCGCTGATTGCCATAGGAATAATAAGTGCCTTTGAGTGAGTAGCCAGTTTTAAAGCGCCGGGAAGGAATGGCCCGATACCGCTCCCTCTGCTTCTTGTCCCTTCGGGGAAAATCAGCATGGCTCCTCCTGCATTAATTCGCTTTATTCCCTGATTAATGGTTTTCAGCGCTTTTCGCGGTTTTTTGCGATCGATAAAAAATCCTCCAAGAAGAAAAATCCAGAGGTTAATTCCCGGTACCAATAAGAGTTCTTTTTTTGCTATAAATCCAAAAGGCCGGCCTGAATAGGCAACCGCAAGAATTACATCAAATATTCCAACATGATTGGATACAAAACAGATCCCGCCTTCTTTCGGAATATTTTCCCTTCCTGTTACCGTCATTGAACACCCGGTAATTACAATTACTATTCTTGCCCAGGATTGGGCAAGTTTATACAGGAAAAAATCCATAGACTGGTTTAAGCCTATTAACCTTAGTATAAAAAAAGGTATGGCTACCGGTATAAAGATGAGCAAAACAAAAACGGTGACAATAAAAATAGCAATTGTTTTTACCAGTCCCATAAACGCTCCTTTTTTTCTGCCGGATCAGCTTACACCGAGCAATTCCAGTTCTTTACGGGCTTCTTCCGGGTTTTTCCATAAAAATGCATGAATGCCCAAGGCCAGTGCACCATTAACATTCAGTTCCACATCGTCAAAATACACCAGTTCATCAGCATTGCAGTCTAAACGCGATAAAAGAATCTCGTAGATCTTTTTATCCGGTTTTACCCTGCCAACTTCGCAGGAAAAAACATTGGCATCCATAAGACCAAAGACCGGCAATGTTTCTTTTACACGATCCAAAAAATCCGGAACAATATTTGAAAGCATCCCGAGTTTAAAACCGGATGCTTTTAGTTCCCGGATTAGCTTTTCCGATTCGGGATTTACATGGGACCAGCTTTCCATATCACGGACAATAAGTTTTTCCAGCAAATCCGGATCGGCAAAGATCCCCACATCGGATAAAATATTTTTAAAGAATCCAAGTCCGTCAACAAGACCCTGATCGTAAATTGACCTGTTATCCCAGTAAATTTTTTTCATTAGCGATTCATCTATTCCAGCCATATCCGCCATTTCCCTCATGGCATCAGCATCCTGGAAAAACGCTATTACTCCGCCGTAATCAAATGCAACTGCCTTAATACCCACATTAGCTCCTGTGGAATTATATCACAATACTGCTTTACAGGGAAGAATAGATTTATTTTATCCGGCAAGAGCTTCCAGTTTTTCGCGGATAAAAACACTTTTTTCCTTAAGTCCTATACTGCCGGTTTTAAGCAGTATCACATTGGGCTGCTTTGGATCAAGTTTAACTCTTCCGGCGCCTTCTTTAATGAGCCGCAGGAGTCTGTCTACCTGTACTTTGCTTACCTTGCCGAATGTTACTTTTACAAGGCCGTTCTTTTCTTTCAGCGAAGAAATGGCAAGTTCTCTGCAGATGATCCGAATTTCCGCAAGAGCCAGAAGGCTCTCTGCTTCATCCGGCGGCGGGCCAAAACGGTCAACAAGTTCCGTATGAACTCTTTCCAGTTCTTCCTTGGTTCTTACAGCAGCGATTTTTTTGTACATTTCCATTTTTTCCTGTTGGCCGTCTATATAGTTTTCGGGGATAAAGCCGGAGTATTCCAGTTCAAGCAGCGTTTCGGTTTCCGCTTCATAGTTTTCGCTGGAGAGTTTTTGAACAGCTTCATCAAGAAGTTTCAGGTATAGATCAAAGCCTACAGAATAGATGTCGCCGCTTTGTTCTTTGCCCAAAAGGTTTCCCGCTCCGCGGATTTCCAGATCCTTCATCGCAACTTTAAAACCCGATCCAAGGTCGGTAAAGTCGGAAATAACCTGCAGCCGTTTCATTGCAATTTCCGAAAGTACCTTGCCGCGGGGATAAAACAAATATGCATACGCAATCCGATCCGAACGGCCAACCCTGCCGCGGAGCTGGTAAAGCTGGGAAATTCCGTACATATCCGCCCTGTCTATGATGATCGTGTTGACATTGGGAATATCAATTCCGTTTTCTATAATTGTCGTGGACACCAGTACATGAAAACCGCCGTGGATGAACCGGCGCATTACGTCTTCCAGTGTTTCGCTGTCCATCTGGCCATGTGCCGTTTCTATAGACATTTCGGGGACAAGATGTTCCAGCATAATACGGGTATCTTTTAACGTTTCTATCCTGTTGTGAAGAAAAAATACCTGCCCTCCCCGTTCGGCTTCCGCTCTTATGGCAGAAGCAATTTTTTCCTCGTCAAACTCTCCAATAATTGTTTCAATGGGATGCCGGTTTTGGGGCGCCGTTGCCAAAAGACTCATGTCGCGTATTTTAAGAAGACTCATGTGAAGGGTTCGCGGTATGGGAGTGGCGCTTAAGGTAAGGCAGTCGACATTGGTTTTTAATTCTTTAAGGCGTTCCTTATCCTTAACGCCGAAACGCTGTTCTTCGTCCACCACAAGCAGTCCCAAATTTTTAAAAATTATGTCTTTCTGCAAAATCCGGTGAGTGCCGACAAGGATATCTATTTCTCCTTTTTCCAGTTCCGCAAGGGTACGCTTTGTGTCTCCGGGTTTTACAAATCGGGAAAGCATGGCGGATTTAACAGGAAATTGACTGAACCTGTCCAGAAAATTATCATAATGCTGCTCTGCGAGTATTGTGGTAGGAGCAAGAAAAGCTGCCTGTTTCCCTCCCATTACCGCCTTAAAGCATGCACGGACTGCAACCTCGGTTTTGCCAAAACCAACATCGCCGCAGACAAGACGATCCATGGGATGAGGCTTTTCCATATCCGCCTTAATTTCATCTACACACTGGATCTGGTCTTCTGTTTCTTCAAAGGGAAAGGCAGTTTCGAATAATAGCTGCCATTCACTGTCAAGGGGAAAAGCGAAACCGGGTGCAGCTTTTCGTTTTGAGTAGAGGGTTATCAGTTCTTCGGCAATATCTTCCACAGCTTTTGATACACGGCTTTTGCGGTTTTCCCAGTTTTTTGAGCCAATCTTGTCCAAATGCGGAGCTTCACCGTCACTGCCAATATAACGCTGTACCAGGTTTACCTGTTCAATGGGAACAAAGATTGATTCATCATCCCGATACTCAATTTTTACATAATCCCGCTCGTGTCCCAAAGCGCGTATGCGTTCAATCCCCCTAAAAAGACCGATGCCGTAATTCAGGTGAACCACATAATCGCCGGGGTTCAGTTCCACAAATGTATCGATCGGGCTGCTCTTTGCCCGGCTTAATGAACGGGGAATACGGCGGCGCCGTCCAAAGATTTCGTTTTCCCCGACTACCATACGTTTGATGCCAGGCAAAGAAAATCCGGCGCTTAACGAAAGCGGAATAACCGATATTGCAGGATGCTCGCCGGAGGTTTTTTCTTTTTTTAATTCCAGCAATTGATTAATTCTCTCTGCCTGAACTTCCGATTCAGCCGCTACGGTTATTGTCCATCCCTGTGCAGCAAGCGAAGAAAATTCTTCTTTTAGATATTTGATATTGCCGAAAAAACTCCGCGGCGGGTCGCATGGTATGCGGATGCGGTTTTTTCCTTCGCTGCGAAGCGCCATAAAAGACAGTGTACGGAATTTCTCCTCTGCCGTGGCAGCCATATCGTTAAATTTCAGGAGTATGCGTTCCGGAGCGGGAAAAGGTCTTTCCTTTGGCGCTTTGCGGAAAAGCTTCTGGTATTCCGTTTCCTGCACCATCTGTGATTTTTCCATTCTTTCCCTGTCAAGAAAAAACACCGGTGATCCCGGCTGAAGATAATCAAGAATTGTCGATATACCGGAACTGTTTTTTTTATCATTTTTAAAAGCCAGGGAAAAAAACAGCTCTTCTCCGTTCAGCGTAACGCCGGTTTTCAGTTTATCCAGCAGTTGTGCTGCAGCTTCGGAAGCAGTAGTCTTGCCGCTGTACCGTACAAACTCGGGTAATTGGGAAATATTTTTTTCCAGAGCTGCAAGAGTTTCGTCTGTCCATATTACTTCTTTAAGCGGGCGAATAATTACAGATTTAAGTTTTTCTTTGCCGGTTCCCTGACTGGGGTCCAGCGGATCAAAACATTTGATCGATTCCACTTTTTCAAAGTCAAGCAATATGCGGTAAGCTTCGTCGTCTCCGCCCATCAGAATGTCCAGAACTTCGCCCCGCAGAGCAAATTCTCCGTGAAGCTGAACCCGCGGTACTCTTGTATAACCCCGTTCCGAAAGAAGAGCTGCCAGAGCCGAAGTGTCAATAGTATCGCCTGTCTTAATAGGAATCAGAAGCTTGCTGAAATAACCGGGAGGAGGCAGAGGAGTCAGAAAAGCACGTTTTGGAACAATAAGAAGCGGGGAGCTGTCTGTGAGTCCGGCGCTTAACAATCCGGCAAGGGCTTTTGTCCTTTCCCCAAAAACAGACGAGAGCGGGGAACCTTCACGGTAAGGCAGAGTTCCCCACCAGGGAAACAATTGCAGCGCTTCTTCCTGCGGTCTTTTTGCAATAACAGCGTTCAAATCCCCTGCCAAATCTTCCGCTTCCCGTTCAGTTGGAACTATTGCCAGGGCAGGAACGGAATGCTCTTCCGAACGCAGCAGAGCCAGAATCATGGCATGAACGGCGCCTTCCGGACCTTCAAGTTCCAGAGGATTTGAATCCCGGCAATGTTTATATTGATTCAGAAGATTCAATACAGAAGGATCGTTTCGGAGTGCCGCAAGAAGCGGGTTTTGTAGCAAGATTGGCATAAGGCTTTTAATCCGGTTTACCGATAACTATATAATAGAAATCTTTCTTATGTAACAGGAGTTAAGCGGTGAAACAAACTCAAAAACGATGGTTTTTTACTGTTTTTCTGACGGCAATCGGTATATTTTCTGTTTTTGCGGCAGATATTGAACTGTCCATCCGTTTTTATGATAAAAAGATCTACCATGTTTCAGGGGTTTCCGGTGAACCGATTTATGTACAGGTAACAATAACCAATCAGAGCCCTGCTCCTTTCCGGTTCAAACTGGCAGACGAAAGGGTTTTTTCCATTGATTTTGATATACGAAACCTTGCAAACCAAAGCCTGGATATGGCGGATTATTTACGCCGGAAGCGCAGCGAAAGCCGCAATGTGTATTTCAGGGAAATTACCGTTGAACCCGGAGAATCATTTTCTTTTGTAGAAGACATACGGAACTATGCAGCCATGAGAGATGCAGGCTCGTTTGTGGTTCAGGCGCGTATCTTCCCCGAATTGTTCCGTGAAACGGCAGTTTCTACCCCCCGCGGAATGCCCCTGGTTTCCAACAGGCTTAATTTAAACCTTAGGCCGCCGGCTCTGCCCGGTCCCGGCGGCATTCCCTTCCAGATGGATGTGGAAACAGGAGCTGTCCTGGTACGGGAAAAAATGCCCCCCGACGAAGTAATAGCGTATATGCTTACCGCCCGGCAGAAATCCCAGTGGGAAAAATTCTTTCTCTATATGGATATGGAAGCGATGATCACCAATGATGCTGTACGCCGCCGGAGCTGGCTTAATGAATCCGAAGAAGGACGAATCAGGATGATGGCCAAATACCGGGATGACCTTAGAAATTCTACGGCAGACGAAGATATTGCCCTTATTCCATCGGATTTCAGAATTGAAAACACTTCCCATAACGGAGAACTTGCTTCTGTAGTAGTTACCGAATGGTTCCAGGTAGGAAGGTATACCGAAAGACGCCGTTATACCTACAATCTCCGCAGAAGGGATGACGTTTGGGCAATTCAGGATTATACTGTAACCAGGTTAGGAACTGAATGAAACTGCTTGTGGTGCTGGGTTCGGATAAAACTTTCGACAATGTTTCGTTATTTCTAAAACCGCTCGGTTTTGATCTGATCCGGTACCGGAATATCCAGAAAGCTATGGATAATGTTGATGAAATTGATCCTGAAGGGATCATCATCAGCGCAAAGGATTTTCCCCGGCATTGGAAAACCATGACGCGCTTTGTCCGCTGTTTCCGGCCCAAGAATGAATGTCCTGTTGTTATACTCAAAGGAGACGCCTTTCCCGAGGAGGAGATCAACAAGGCTATGGCTCTGGATGTCAACGGCCTTGTGCTGGAGTCTCTGGAAAATCCCGCCGAAACAGAAAAGATCCAGACCTTGCTTGCCCGCTATGTTGCAGTAGATGATAAACGGACAAACCGCCGTTACCGTCCGGAAAACTGGAGCCACATAGGATTTGTTTTTTCTCACCCGGCAGACGAAAAAATTATTACCGGTATTGTTAAAACAGTTTCATCGGCAGGCATTTCTTTTGAACCTTATCATCCCGGTCTGGTAGAAGACATAAAAGCAAATACAAACATTCGCTGCTGTTCCCTGCGGGTGGGCGAGAATATCCTTTCCCCTGTCTGCACGGTACGGAGGACAGACAGGATTATCTCTCTGGAATTTCTTTCTTTCCCCGGCACCGAAAAAGAAACCCTTGACATTTACCTGGAAAACCTGCCGCTGGAAGAACTTAAAGCAATGCAGAAGGCCGCTTCGTAGACTATCTTTATAAAGCATTTTCTCATATAAGATAAATAAATTTTTTAAAAATGATCAAAAATGTTCATTATATTAATTATTTTTTTTGCTAAGTAATATTTAGAGGGTTATATGACGAAAAAAATGCTTTTGGGCATAATTCTTCTTGTTATGCTTATTCTTGGATATAGCAGTTGCATAAAAGCGAATGTGCCTGATGGTTTTGTACGAATAAATGGCGGAACATTTACCATGGGGAGTCCTGCTGATGAGCCGCAACGGGGAGGCAGTGATGGTTATATGGACGGTGGCAGAGAAGGTCCGCAACGCAAAATAAAGATAAGCTCGTTTTATATGGGGAAATGTGAAGTAACAGTGGGTGAATTTCGCAGATTTGTAAACGCGAGCGGTTACGAGACGGAAGCTGAAAAATATAGCGGTACATTTGTATCTGATATTGGATATGGTCAATGGAGAAAAAAGGCAGAGGTGAATTGGAAAAATCCACATTACGACCAGGATGAAAGTCATCCTGTGGCATCGGTAACCTGGAATGATGCGGTACAATATTGCAACTGGCTTAGCGAACAAGAGGGTTTAACACTTGCGTATAACATAGACGGAAAAAATGTAATTTGGAACCGTAAAGCAAACGGATACCGGCTGCCGACCGAAGCAGAGTGGGAATATGCCTGCCGTGCAGGAACAACGACACCATTCAGCACAGGGAGCAATATTACAACCGATCAGGCAAATTATAATGGATATTATCCATACAATGATAATGCTCGGGGAGAGTGGCGGGAAAGAACAATGCCTGTAGGAAGCTTCGAGCCAAATCCATGGGGCATTTATGATATGCACGGGAATGTGTGGGAATTATGCTGGGACTGGTATGAGAAATACCCATCTGAAGATCAAAAAGACCCTCAAGGGCCGGATTCAGGCTCCAATAGAGTAGTGCGCGGCGGTTCATGGAACTATAATGGTCGGGATGTACGTTCGGCCAATCGGAATTCCGTCAGTCCTTCTACCCCGTGGTTTGGTCTTGGTTTCCGAGTGGCACGCTCCCTCTTGTGATTGTTCGCTCCTAAATCCCAAACATGTTATTAAAGATTAAAAACTCCAAAAAAATTCCTGTCGACAATCGCTTCCAATTCGGTTACATTAATTCCCTGTTTTACACCGGCTTCTTTTCGTATCTTTGCCGCTGCTTCCAGAATCGCCGGCATATCCAGCCAGGAGGAAAACGCTTTGCCCTGCAATGGTTGGTAAGGTGCGTCGGTTTCCAGCAGCAATCGTTCTATCGGAAGGGCGGCGAATGATCGTATTGCTTTTTTATGGTTTAGGAGCAGCGTTGTTCCAAGAGAAAAAAAGGTGGGTATGCCCTTACGAAGCAGGGCAGAGGCTTCATCGGGGGAACCTGACCAGGAATGGAAAACAACCGCCGGAAGTTTTTTAAGGGTTTTAGCAAAGGGAAATATTTTATGCATGGCCCGCCGGACATGTATTACAACAGGTAGATTATACTGCATCGCAATTTCCAAATGGACGGCAAATAATTCATCCTGAATGGCTTCTGTATCCTTGTGGTTTTGCGAGTATAAGTCAAAACCGCATTCTCCAACTGCGGAAATTCTGTTTTCGACTGCAAGAGTAGATAAAAATTCCAGTTGATCCCGAAAATCCTCGGCAGAACAATGTGCTTTTTCATTTACTACTAAAGCCGGAAGCTGGGGGTGAACGGCAAAACAGGGAAACAGCGGCGCTGCCCCTTCGTTTTTGGAAGCGGCAGACAGTTTTTCATGCAGCAAAAATTCTTTTTTACCGCATGAACTTGCAGCGCAGGCTATGTCAAGCGAACGGCGTTCGTCTTCGGCATTGGGATGCAAATCAAGCAAATAAAACGGATGTACATGGGCATCGCTTGCCATTCAATCGCCTGCGGGATTCGTCATTGCTGATTATCACGAAGTGCGGAGTTTATGCTGGAAATGGTTTTTTGCAGCGATTCAATCTGCTGGGCTTGTGAGACGTTTTGCGCTCTTAAGCTTTCCAGTTGTCTGTCCCGCTCTGCAATGGTTTGTGATGTTACTTCATTCTGTTGCTGTAAACCATCCATGGTCTTTTGCAGTTCTGCAAGAACGGCGTTTTGCTCGGCGATGGATACGGACTGGAGGGCAACTTGCTGTCTCAGGGCCGCTTCTGCATCGGCGCCCGGAGGAACCGGCGGGAGCGCTTCAACCTGAACAACAGCCGCAGAACTGCCCGGGGATTTTTGCGCTTCGGAAAGGAGCAGCGAAAGGGCATGTACCACCGCTGCATCGCTCGCTTGCCGGGCCTGAATTGCTTTTATGGAACTAAAAGCGGGCGTTGCAAGGTATTCATTAAGTGCGGCTATGCTGTTTTCTGCCGCTTTAAATTGACGTTCTTCTATTTGGCGTAAAATGGTTGTATAGAATGCTGCAAGCTGCCTTTCGATAAGGGATGCTTTTTCCGCTTCGTTTGAAAGTTTTAAAAGCTCTTCCCTGGCATTTTCTATTTCTGCCTTGCTTTGGGCGGATATGTTTTCCAAAATCAGCTGCTGTTCCAGAAGTTTTTCTTCCCGCTGCCGGATCTCTGTTTCCCGAATCCTCGCCTGTGTTAAAATCTGCGATCTTTCATGTTGTAAGACAGTCAAGTTTTCCCTGTATTCTTCCTGCCTGACCAAAAGTTCTTCCATTGTTTTCTGTTGTTCACCGGACAACACTTCCAGTGAATTAAGTAACTCAAGTTCACGATCAATTTCCGTTATCCGTTTAATCATCGCTTCAATGGCTTGATCTTTTTCATTAAGCTGAGTGTTAATTTCTTTGCGAATTTCCTGAATCAGGGCCCGTTCCGTAATGCCAAGAACAACGCCGGATTTACGAATTTCCGCTGCATCGGTCTGCTGAAATGTAAAGAGCAGCAATACTCCAACCGTTAAAAGTACAACTGCGCCGGCATTAACAAGCAACGGAAAAAACCCGCGCTTTAAAGCCTGGTCTTTGGAAGGGAGGCCCGGTGCGGTTACTGCATCACGAACAGAAGCAGCTTCTATACGTTCATTGATTTCGTTTCGTTCTTCTGCAGAAAATATTTCAATTGCTTTGTGGTCAACGGAAAATGAATCGGTCTCACTATCCATAATTCTTCCTTATTTTCCGCTATCGACAGTCAGCGCTTCTTTTGTCGAAAGCCGTACGCCGCCTGCCTTGATACCCTTTACATTGTAATCCTGAGCCTTAAATGCTTCGGATAAAACTTTAAGACGCGGCTTTGGCTTGTATTTAACGGCAAAGGTGAATTTGGGCCTGGTATCGCCGTGAAGAATCGTACAACCGTCGGGAAGCAGGGCATAATCCTTATTCATAATCCACCCTTCAATCTGGAATCGTTTAATGCAGGGATATCCGGTTTTTGGTTCCGTATAAATCAAGGTAAAGATTATCGGGGAAATAATATCTTTGTTTGCTTCTCCTATGTATACCGCTTTTGGTCCGATAAAAGCTTTTTCCGGAATATCCGTTACCGACCACAAACCGTTCCCGCGTATCACAAGAATACGATCAAAAGGAGAAAGCTCGGCAACAACTGTACCGCCGGAAACGGATGTTCCCAGATAGCCGCTCTCGCTGTCGTATTTAAGCTGTACATCCTTGCGGACAACTTCTTTTACATCGATCTTGTCAAAAAGGCCAACTTTGGTTCGCCGTTTTCCTCCGGCAAGTTCTTCATCAGCTTTTATTTTGCCGATGATACCGTCAAGAAAACGCAGTGCATAGGCAGTTATATTTTTCAGGTGATGGTTAATTTCTTTAATCCGGGCATTGATTGCCTCCATCTCTTCCTTTGCCTTGTTGATGTCGTAAAGCGAAATCCGCCTGATGGGAATTTTCAGCAAATGTTCTGCATCGCCGGCGCTGACTCCCCGTTGGCCTATTTCTTTGGCAAAGGGCTTAAAGCCGGCAATTACTGCATCACTGACACCCTTGGCGGTTTTCATTTTTTCTATTGCTTTATAAATTCGCTCTTCGACAAAGATCCGTTCCAGGTTTCTAAGGTGAAGTTTATCCAGCAGTTCGCTTTTTTCCAGTTCCAGTTCTTTGGTGAGTATCTTTACCAGCAATTTAGAATGATATTTGATCACATCGGTTATGTTCATAACCGATGGAAGGCCGTTTCTGATTACAAGAAGATTTGCCGAAATGGACTGTTCACATTCAGTAAAACCAAAAAGGGCATCTACCGTTTCTTCGGAATACACTCCACGGGCAAGGCGGATTTCAATTTCTACTTTTTCTGTGGTATAGTCGCTTATCCCCTGTATTTTAATACGTCCCGCTTTGGCTGCGCTTTCTATACTGTTAATGATGCTTTCTGTTGTTGATCCGTAGGGAAGTTCCCGGATAACGATACGTTTCGGGTCCGAAGTATCAAGCTTTGCCCTGACTAGAACTTTGCCGTTGCCGTCCTGATAATCCGAGACATCGACTTGTCCTCCGGTGGGGAAATCGGGATACAGTTCAAATTTCTTTCCCTGAAGGCAGGCTTTTTCCGCCTCAAGTACTTCGAGTACATTGTGCGGCAGTATTTTGGTGGACATTCCAACGGCAATTCCTTCGGCGCCTATAACAAGAATAACGGGAATTTTTGCCGGGAAAAGAACAGGTTCTTTTTTTCTGCCGTCATAAGAATCGACAGTGGGAGTCAGCTTGGGATTGTAAAAAATTGCCTTTGCCAGAGGAGTCGATCGGCATTCAATGTAACGCGGTGCCGATGCTTCGTCGCCGGTATAGATATTGCCGAAATTTCCCTGTCTGTCTATAAACAGATCCTTGTTGGCCAGAACAACCAGGGCGCTGCCTATAGACGCATCTCCGTGGGGGTGGTACTGCATACAGTGGCCGACAATATTGGCAACTTTGTGAAATTTACCGTCGTCCATTTCAAAAAGGGAATGGAGTATACGGCGCTGGACCGGTTTTAAACCGTCTTCAAGATCGGGAATAGCCCTGTCCTTGATTACATAACTTGCGTATTCAAGGAAATTTCTGTCAAAAAGATTTTTAATGTAAGCCATAGGCACTTAACAATTTACGGCAAACGGCGGAAAGTAGCAAGAGGTCAGGTTCTGCTTTTGTTTTAATTTTATCCTACGTCCTCTATTAAGTTTTTCATAATATATTCACGCCGTTCCGGTGTGTTTTTTCCCATATAAAAGGAAAGCACCTGGGGTACTGCTTTAAGGGTATTTACCGATACAGGTACAAGATGCATATTTTCCCCTATAAATTGGCCGAATTCTTTTGGGCTGATTTCACCCAAACCCTTAAAACGGGTTATCTCGCTGGAGCCGCCCATATCTTCCACAGCTTCGTCGCGTTCTTTTTCACTGTAACAGTACCGGGTTTCTTTTTTTGTCCTTACGCGGAAGAGTGGAGTCTCAAGAATAAAAATGTGGCCACTTGTGACAAGTTCTTCGAAGTATGAAAGAAAAAAAGTAAGCAGTAAATTTCTTATGTGAAAGCCGTCAAAGTCTGCATCGGTTGCAATGACGATGCGTGCATAACGAAGCCCTTCAATATCGTTTTCGATGCCAAGGGCGGTCATTAAATTGTACAGCTCTTCGTTTTTATAAATCGCCGTTTGTTTTTTCCCGTACATATTTTCGATTTTTCCCCGAAGCGCAAAGATCGCCTGAGTCATAACATCACGGCTTGTAACCATTGATCCGGAGGCGGAATCACCTTCGGTAATAAATATGGTAGAAAACTCTCCGTGTTTTCCGTCTTCCAGGTGATACTTGCAGTCTTTGAGCTTGGGGATTTTCAGTGAAATCTTCTTTGCCGCTTCTCTGGCTTCTTTTTTTACGGCGTTAAGCTCCGTCCTGAGCTTTTCGTTGGAAACAATTTTCTGTTCAAGTTTTTTTGCAGCCAGGGGATTGCGGTGAAGCCATTCATCCACGCCTTCCCGTACTGACTGAACCACCCAGGATCTGATGTCGGTGTTTCCCAGTTTGTTTTTGGTTTGACTTTCAAAAACAGGGCTTTTTATTTTAATTGCCACCGCAGCTGTTGTTCCTTCCCGGATATCCTCACTTTTGTAGTCTTTTTTAAAATATGCCTGTATACCTTTAAGAAACCCTTCTTTAAAAGCCGAAAGGTGCGTTCCTCCGTCAGCGGTGTATTGACCGTTTACAAAGGAAAAATATTCTTCCCCGTAATTATTGGTATGGGTAAAGGAGAATTCAATGTGCTGACCTTTGAAATAACCGATTGGATAGAGTATATCGTCTCCTGTTTCTTCTTTCAGCAGATCGAAGAGCCCTTGTTTGGAAATATAATTTTTACCGTTCAGCGTCAGAGTCAGACCTGAATTGAGATAGGTGTAGTTTTGGATCCGTTTTTCTACGAATTCCGCATTAAAGCGGTAGTTTTCAAATATCGAATTATCCGGGGTAAATTCAACAAAAGTTCCGTCTTTGCGCGCCGCAGCAGGCATTGATGCCGCACATTTTCCTTTGCGCTGATTTTTTAATATGCCCAGTTCAAAAACAGCTTCGGCAAAATCACCGTTTCGTATCGACACCACACGGAAATGGGAAGAAAGTGCGTTTACGGCTTTGGTTCCGACTCCATTAAGGCCTACTGAAAACTGAAATACATCGTCGTTGTATTTGGCCCCGGTATTGATAACCGACACACATTCCACAAGTTTTCCCAAAGGTATACCGCGGCCAAAATCCCGGATTTTCACTACCGATTTTCCCGGCCCATTATCCTTTATCATCACTTCGATTTGTTTGCCGTTTCCCATGATAAATTCATCAATGCCGTTGTCGATCACTTCTTTTAGCAAAACATAGATACCGTCATCGGGGTTGGAACCATCTCCCAGCCTGCCTATATACATTCCTGTACGCAGCCTGATATGTTCCAGAGAAGAAAGTGTTTTTATTTTTGATTCATCGTAATTCAGTTTAGCCATACATCAAGTGTATACTTTTTAACCGTTTTTATATAGTATCTACCAGTGGTTACTCCCGATAAAAAGCCCGATTGGATACGAGTTCGCGCCCCCGGCGGGGAGGAATGGAAAAAGATACAATCAATTATTGATCAAAGGGGTCTTCATACAGTCTGTGACGAAGCAAAATGTCCCAACAAAGGTGAATGTTGGGGTATGGGAACGGCAACCTTTATGATCCTTGGGGATGTCTGTACCAGGCATTGCCGGTTTTGTGCTGTTTCTACTGCTAAAACGGGCAGGGCCGTCCAGGACATGGAAGCTGCTGCGCTTGCACAGGCGGTAAAAGAGTTAGGCCTTAGTTATGTTGTTCTGACTTCTGTAGACCGGGATGATTTACCGGATCGGGGTTCAAATCATATTGCACGATGTATCAGTGCAATCAAGGAAATAAATACCATCTGTAAAGTGGAGGCGCTTATTCCCGATTATTTTGGAGATGAATTGCTGACGGTTATCAACGCTATGCCGGAGACAATTGCCCACAATGTAGAAACAGTCCGTTCCCTGCAGCAGAATATCAGGGACAGCCGCGCTTCTTTTGAAAAAAGCCTGCGAACTTTATCCGAAGTTAAGAATATCCGCCCTGATATCATGACAAAATCCAGTTTGCTGCTGGGTTTGGGTGAAACTGAGGATGAGATTCTGTCTGTAATGGATGAACTCCGGGCTGTAAAAGTAGATGTTCTTGTAATGGGCCAATACTTACAGCCTTCAAAAACCCAAATTCCGGTACAAGAGTACATTAACCCCGATACATTTATCCGGCTGAAAAACATCGCACTGGGAAAAGGTTTTAGTTATGTAGTTTCTTCTCCCCTGGCACGTACCAGCTACCATGCCCACGCCGCCTATCGGAAGTGAACCTGAATCAACTTTTTTTAAACAGGGACTTGACCTTATTTTTCATATTGTGTATTTTTTATATTAGTTAATATTTTGGGCCGCTAGCTCAGTAGGTAGAGCATCGCCCTTTTAAGGCGGTGGTCGGAGGTTCGAATCCTGCGCGGCTCAATCATTTTTTTAAGGAGTTATAATGAGCGTAAGAGCTACAGAAAGACTTATCGGCGACGTAGTAATTGCTTCCGGGTTGCCGAATAGTGCAAAGATGGTTGTCCAATCTATTGATGAAGAGACAAAAGAAATTTTTACGATTTGGTTTGCCGATGATCATTCGGCACAAACCGGAGTATTCCCTGCCAGCGCCATTGACCGGGCTGAGCAAAAAACGGCTGCTGCCAAAAAGCCGGCGGCAAAAAAAGCCGCACGAAAAAAATAATTTTTTTTCTAACACAGATAGAGGCGGATTGTTACAGGTAGTTTTTAGAAAAATCTGTATCATCCGAATCTGTCCGTGTAATCTGCGGTTGCATATTAAAAAGTCCTTCTTACCAATTGCGAAAACAGGCGTGATATACTACCCTTAGTTAATGGCAAAAAGTGAGTTTTGTATTGCCTTTACAGGGGGAGGTACGGGAGGGCACATCTATCCCGGATTGGCGGTTGCTTCTGCTCTTAAACAGGAATTGGACTGCCGGATTTTCTGGATTGGCTCAAATAATAAACTTGACCGTTCCATCGTAGAAGAAGCGCATATAGACTTTTATCCCATTCCGGCCGGAAAGTTAAGGCGGAATTTTTCTTTTCGGAATATCGGCGATTTTTTTAAAGTGGCGGCTGGCTATTGTGCAGCCCGGAAAATTATTAAGCGTGAAAATCCCGCTCTGCTTTTTTCCAAGGGCGGTTTTGTAAGTGTTCCTCCCTGTGCGGCAGCGGCTTCTTTGGGAATACCGGTAATTACCCACGAATCGGATTACAGTCAGGGTCTTGCCACAAGAATCAATGCACGTTTTGCGGCAAAAGGCGCAGGACGCATTGTTACTGCATACCCGGAAACCATGCAAAGGTTTCCGGAAAAAATTCGGGATAAAGTAGTTGTATTGGGTAATCCGGTAAGGGCTGTATTCAAAGCCGCCGATCCAACAAAGGGCAGGGCATTTCTTGGAGTGGAAAAGGACGATCATATACTCCTTGTACTTGGAGGCAGCCAGGGAGCTCAAGAGTTAAATGAACTTGTACTTGATTCTTTGGATGAGCTTACACAAAAATATATTGTAGTGCATCAAACCGGCGCCGCATGGAAACATGAAACAATTGAATCACCGCGTTATAAACCCTATCCATACATAAAAGATGAACTTCCCCATGTACTTGGCGCAGCGGAATTGGTTTTGGCAAGGAGCGGCGCAGGTACTGTATGGGAATGTGCCACCGTGGGAAAACCCATGGTGCTGCTGCCGTTGGCCGGTGCGGGTACAAGAGGGGATCAGGTAGAAAATGCCCGGTTCTTTGAAAGAGCCGGCGCTGCTATAGTATTATCTCCCGATAAAAGGACTGCGGCAGACCTGAAAGAAGCGCTGCAAGAACTGACAGATCAAAAATGTGATGCAATGGCACAGGCTTCTGCCGGGATAGGAAGCGCCGACGGAACAGGGAACATAGTCCGGCTTATGGTTGATACATTAATGCAAAATTCAGGTTATACCGGGGGGGCAAAATAATGCAAACCCTGGACCTGATTTTTATTGTCATTGCGGGACTGCTTGTTCTCAGAGGTTTTTTAAAGGGTTTTACCGGAGAATTTTTTTCTATTGCTTCTGTGGCATTTTCTGTTATAGCCGCAGTTCTTTTCTTTAAAACCGGCGCCGTTTTTATACGTTCGCGTTATTTACAAATGGAACTGCTTCCGGAGATACTTGCTTTTTTTGTAATTTTTATTGCAGTGTTTGCTGTTGGAAAAATTTTCGAGCATACCATCAAAGACATTGTCACCCGTCTCGACCTGGGTATTCTGGATAAAATTCTTGGTATGATACTGGGACTGGCCGAAAGCTTCGCTCTTATCGTTCTTTCATTGTTTGTTTTGACAATCCAGCCTGTTTTTGATCCTGCTCCGCTTGCTGATAAAAGTTTTTTTGCTCAATATCTTCTGCCGCTCGTGAGGGCTTTCCGTGTTTGAAAATATCCTTTTTCAAAACCAGGTAATCGATCAACTAAAGTCTGATATAGGCAGCAGTTCTCTTGCCCCTTCCATTTTGTTTTCCGGCCCCGAATATGGGGGAAAAGGAACGACTGCGCTGGAATTGGCCCGTGTTCAAAGCTGTGAAAAAAACGATGTGCAGGGAGACTGGAACTGTTCCTGTTCATCCTGTGTTCGTCATCGTAACCTTGTTTCGCCGGATCTGCTTATATTGGGAAAGCGGCATTTTTTTGAAGAAATCGCCGCTTCTTCAGGGCCTTTTCTTCGTAATCCCGAAAACCCGGGGAGCAGGATGCTCTTCTTGCGATCCGTTCGCAAACTTCTCTTGCGGTTTAACAGCATACTTTGGGAAGATGATCATAAATTGGGAAAGCTTAAAGGCCAGATAGATATTCTGGAAGAAGAACTTGAAGATATTGAATATGCCGGTGAAAATAATGATCTGAAAAAAAAATGTGAAAGTATTATAAAAAAAACTGCAAAATTGCAGGCCGAGGGACTTGGTGAGCTTATTCCCATTGCACAGATTCGCAAGGCTGCCTACTGGAGCCGCCTTGCACCTCTGGGAAAGAAAAAACACATTATCATGGAAAATGCAGAAAAAATGCAGGAAGGCGCTAAAAATTCACTCCTTAAAATTCTGGAAGAACCGCCTCCGTATCTTTCAATCGTCCTGACAAGTTCCCGCCCCATGATTTTGCTTCCCACTATGCTTTCCCGGCTCAGGGAATACCGTTTTGCCAAACGGAAAACCGAAGAAGAAAAAGAAGTATTAAGCCGCATTTTTCGTGAAAAGCAAACGGCTGCAGATTCCATTGAATCGTATTTTGCTTCTTTTCTTCCGGTAAAAAGTGATGCGCTCTATGCTTTAAGCGCGTTCTTTGCCGCCTCTGTTGCGGCAGAAGCGGTAAGGGAAGGAAGGAGGGCATACTCAACCGGGCAGATGAAAGCGGGCGTTCAGAACGTTGTTACTTCCGCTGTACTAATTGATTTTGGGAAATATACCGCTCTTATTTCCGAAACAGGAGCTATGGGAAGGCCCGCTGGCAATGCAAAAGACGCATTGCAAAAAGTGCTTGATACGGCCGAACAGTTTGAAATCCCCGGTCTTTTTATACGGTTTTTACAGCAATGTTCGGCGCTTGTTGTTGCCTGGCTGCGCAGTGGAGACAATGATCAGGATATCTCTTTAGAAAAGAGCATTATAACGGAACTGTGGCACGGGGAATTAAATCGGTCAATGGCGGAAAACGATTCTTTCAATATTAAGCCGCCAATGGTGCTGGAACGGCTTTTTGAAGCGTTAAAAACAGGAATGATATGAAACAAATAGTCAGGCATTTGCTGCAAATAATTGCAAAGCTGAATAATTCCGATCAAATCCAGGGATATTTTCTTTCCCTGATTGATGATATCGAACGCCTGGGGACAGTACTGGATTCACTTGCCGAAGGGATACTGGTATGCGATTCGGAACATAACCTGATCCTGGCAAATAAATTCTCCGAACGTCTCTTGCCTCTTTCACGGACAGAAAGAGAAGATGTATGGGTTTGGAAACTTATTGATGACAATGAAATTGCAGCATTTTTAAAGACAGCATTGCTTTCCGGCGACCGGGTAGATGAACGGGAATTTGAAACCGAAGTTAAGGGAACAAGGCGGCTTTTGTCAATCAGCATATTCCCCCTGGTTAAGGATTACCAGATTACCGGTTCCCTTGTTCACATAAATGACATTACCGAAAAACGAAAGAAAGAAGCCCGGATGAGGCAAATAGAAAGTCTGGCGAGCCTGACAACACTGGCCGCAGGAGTTGCCCACGAGATCAAAAATCCCCTTGGTTCGATTTCGATTCATATTCAGCTTTTGCAGAAAGCATTTTCCAAAAACGAGGAACTGTATTACCTTTCCCATCCGGAAGACAGGCCTGACCCGAATTTCAGTCATGGAGAAAAAGGGCCGGTAGCATATTTTTCCATGTTTCACCGCTATATCGACGTGATCAACGAAGAAATAGATCGTCTTAATCATATTGTGGTTGATTTTCTTTTTGCAGTCCGTCCTATGACCTTGAATTTAAAGGAATCGAATTTCAACAATTTTCTCCAGGAAATTGCGGAATTTACCGCCTACGAGCTCTCAGATGCCCAGGTTGATTTGGAACTTGATCTAGATGAGAAACTTCCCCTTCTTGATTTTGATGAACAGCTTATGAAGCAGGCCCTGCTCAACCTGATCCAAAATGCAGTGGCGGCCATGACAGAAGGAGGAAAAATAATTCTAAAAACAGAAAAAAAAGACAACGAAGCGATTCTGAGTGTTATTGATACAGGCGCAGGAATACCCGACAAAAATCTTGCAAAAATCTTTGAACCGTATTTTTCTACCAAGGAACGGGGATCCGGTCTTGGTTTAACGCTGGTGTTTAAAATAATCCGTGAGCACCGGGGAGAAATAAACGTTACTTCAAAAGAGGGTGAAGGAACTTGCTTTACCATTGCGCTTCCCATTCCGCAGCGGGACAGGCGTCTTTTACCTTCCGGAGGAGAATTGCGCGATGCTTCACTAGCGACACTTCCTGCCGTTCGTCCGGCGGAGTAGAGGAGGTACAATGAATTTCCGGCTTTTAGTCGTGGATGATGAAAAAAATATCCGTGAAGGTCTTGCCGCAGGTCTGGAAATGGACGGCTATGAAGTGGTAACTGCAAGCGACGGCGCGGAAGGCTGGCGGCGTTTTGAAAAGGGAGACATAGATCTGGTAATTACCGATCTGCGTATGACCGGCTTAAGCGGAGAAGAACTTCAGCGAAAAATCGAAGCTTCTATTCCCGGTTTTCCTGTGATCATCCTTACAGGGCATGGAACAGTCGAAAACGCCGTTGCGGCAATGAGGAGCGGCGCATACGATTTTCTTACAAAGCCGGTTAATCTTGATCATCTTTCCATGCTGGTCAAGCGTGCTCTTGCCAATCGCGAACTTTCACTTAAGCATAAAAACCTGGAAGAAATGCTGGCAAAAAACAACCAGTTTAAAACTATGGTTGGTTCCAGCGCTGCAATGCAGCAGGTTTTTGATATGATTAGCAGGGCTGCTCCATCCAGGGCATCAATACTTATTACCGGTGAATCAGGTGTGGGAAAAGAATTGGTTGCCGACGCCCTTCACGAACTTTCTCCGCGCAAGGGAAAACCCATGATTAAGGTTCACTGTGCCGCTATTCCCGATTCACTTGTCGAAAGCGAACTCTTTGGTCATGAAAAAGGTGCGTTTACCGGAGCGGTTGCACGGCGCAGGGGCCGTTTTGAACTTGCCAACGAAGGGACACTCTTTCTGGACGAAATTGGAGAAATCGATCAAAACATACAAATTAAACTGCTGCGGGTGCTGCAGGAACGAAATTTTGAACGGGTAGGGGGAGAGGAAACTATCGAAACCGATGTACGGATTATTGCCGCTACCAACAGGGACCTTAGAGCAGAAATTGAAAAAGGCGCTTTCAGGGAGGATCTTTTTTTCCGTCTTAATGTTGTAAACATCCGTGTTCCCCCTTTACGTGAACGCAAGGACGATCTTCCGATGCTTATCAGTACTTTCCTCCGTGAATTTTCGCAGGAAAACGCCAAGCTGATAAAAGGTTTTGATGATAAAGCGCGTACAGCCCTGTACGCTTATGACTGGCCAGGTAATGTCCGCGAGCTGAGGAACTGTGTGGAAAGCGCCGTGGTAATGGCCAAGGAAAACATTATTGCCGATTCTGACCTCCCTCCTACGGTCAGGGCTCACAGCGACAAAGGCTGGATACGTATCCCTCTTGGTACAAACATGGATGAATGTGAACAATTGATTATTCAGGATACACTGGCCTTCCTGAAAGGCAATAAAAGCAAAACTGCGGAAGTGCTGGGTATAGGCAGGAAAACGCTGCACAGGAAATTGGATTTAACTGGTGAAATGAACTCTTCCGGTGATATGGGTAACGGCACCGCTGATCATACAGGCCAAGAAAACAGTATTTAGCCCTGCAATTGAGCGCAGACCTTGTTATAATAAGCGCCCTTTTCTCCAAGCATATTAAGCGCCCAAATAACAGCGCCGGCTACCGGCTGAACATCCAGAAGGGTATATTTAAAACGGTAACCGGAATTATCATTAATGATTTTTTCTTTTATTGCTTCAAGCAACAGGGGATCTTCGCCCCTTACAAAAACAGAGCCTTCAAACACTATGTTCAGTTCTTCATCTGTTTTAAAGTAAAGCTCGTCAATCATACATGAAATTCCGTTGGCATAGTTAGCTGCCGACTTTAATACAATTTCCTTTGCAATTGGATCATTTTTAGAAACAGCTTCAAACAGTATTTTGGTACAGGAGCCAAGCTTAAAACTGCGGTTATCTGTTTTTTCATAAAGTTTTTCTATAAAGTCATGTTTGTTTGAGATACCGAGTTTTTCGAACAAAGCGCCTGTCATGCAGGTTTTTTCCCCTTTGCGGAAGAGTTCACGGTACACTGCGGAAACAACTTTTTTTCCCAAAAATCCGCCGCCTCCGTAATCGTCAGAAATAAAGCCCACACCGCCAATTTGCATCATTTTACCTTCGCTGTCGATGCCGGCCAGGGTACAGCCGGTTCCGTTATTTGCACAAATGCCTGTTCCCGACGGACTTCCGGCGGGAATGCCCAGAAATGCGTCATTTGCCAGGGTGAATTTTTGCAATCCGATGTTCTTTATTATTTTTGAAATTATACTGTGCTGAAGGAGTGTATCAGCGCCCGCTACGCCGAGTACGGAATAAGAAACCTGTTTTATTGTGATTTTGTGTTTTAAAAGGGTTTGTGTTATAAATTGATCCAGTTCATCCTCAAATTGGGTAAAAGAACCGGGAAGCGATTCATGATTGAGCGGCCCCCAATGGCAAAAATCCACAAGTGTCCCCGAAATGTCAAAAAGGGCAAGGTGGCTTTTTGTGGCGCCCGTATCTATGCCCAATACATATTCGTTCAATTTTATCTCCGGCAATTATTAAATCAAAAGTCCTTTTGGCATAAACTCTTTATTCGCCTCTGTCATTTCATCAAGTACTGCTTGTGCTTTATGGTAGTCGCCAATTAAAGGGTGGATCATCAGAGCGGCAAGCGCATCAGCCCTGCTTTGGTTTACAGCCGCTCTGACGGTAAGTTTTTCGTAGGCTTTAACTGCCTGCATTAAACCTTTTATAAACGGATTATCCAGGCTTGGAAACGGAACAGGCTCCGCCCCTTTTTTGTTTAATTTGCATTTTAATTCCAGTACATCATCATTGTCCATAAAAGAGACGGAACCGTTGTTTTTTACGTTTACTACATGGTATTCGTTTTTATCGTTTTCAATGGCATCCACCGCCGAAACTGCCGCCGTGGAATACAAAGCGCCGCCGCGCTCTTCCAGTTCTTTGGGCTTGTTATTAAGATCGGGGTTTTGATATTTGTCCATCAGGGTTTGTTCAATTTCAACACAAACTTCGCCCCGTGTTTTTTCCGCATGCAAAGCTTTTTCAAATTGTTTATCCCGTAAATAGTAATGACTTAAATACGACGAAGGAATAGCGGGGATCGCTTCCAGAAGGCGTTCGTCGTAATCAACTTCCGGTATGTTTTTAAACCTGCCGCTGCCTTTTTTTCCAAGCTGGCCAAGCATATTTTCGCCGTTTACCGTAACGGAAGTAATCCAGCTTAAATGATTTAACCCTATGTAGTCATAGTCAAATTTATCGGTACCGATGGTTTTTGCAATTTCGGCGCTCATGTTGATAAAACAGTTGCAAAGGCCGATCATTTTTACTTTTGTATGATTTAATAAAGCTTCCGCAACTATTCCCGAAGGATTGGAAAAATTGATCAACCATGCTTGCGGGGCTGATTTTTCTATACGCCGTGCTATGTCAAGCATTACCGGCACTGTCCGGAGCGCATTCATAAAACCGCCGGCTCCTGTTGTTTCCTGACCCAAAAGACCGTACTTTAAAGGAATCTTTTCATCCCTGATCCGCGCAGCAAGTCCGCCTACCCGTATTTGGGCAAATATATAGTCAGAGCCGTCAATAGCTTCATCCAAATCCTGTGTCAGTACAATCTTGCCGGTAAAACCCTTTGAAGCAAGCATTCTTTGTGCAAGTCCGCCGACGGTTGCAAGTTTTTCTTTATTGATGTCCATTAAATAAAATGACTGAAAGTTAAGACTGTCTTTTCTGTCAATAAACCCTTCGATAAGCTCAGGCGTATACGTGCTTCCTGCGCCAATTACAGCGGCTTTTAATATGCGCATAATT
>Ga0082212_10001765_pt1 | contig 31849 bp, 24 predicted proteins | sample TergutNt197P3_FD_71548 | JGI IMG/M metagenome (GOLD analysis project Ga0082212, IMG submission 71548) | Neocapritermes taracua P3 segment gut microbial communities from Petit-Saut dam, French Guiana - Nt197 P3 | ecosystem: Host-associated > Arthropoda: Insects > Digestive system > Gut ...
GGCAGAATCCAAGCGCCTCACCGCCCGACGCAGCCCCCGAAAGGCGAAAAAATACGCGGGCTTTTGGAGTCTGCCGCTCCCCAACCCCTGACGTGGCACTGTTACTGGCCAGCGCGGTATCTGCCTCCAACTCACCATTGAGTTGCGGGAAAACAGTTCATGCACTTTTTAAATATGCACCCGGTTCGCATTTCTTATTTCATTTTCCACACTCTTCATGTTATAATGAAAAATATTAGCAATTGGGTTGTGAAAGCGTGACAGATATCTTGATCATTGAGGATGACCAGTTAACAGCCGATTTGGTGTGTGACTTTTTGAGCAAAGAAGGATATTCCTGTGAGATACGGGCCAGCGGAGAATCCGGACTCGAATTTTTGCGCGAACATAGAGTCAGACTTGTTCTGCTGGACATTATGCTCCCCGGCATAAATGGTTTTGCCGTTTGCGAAGACATTCACAAAAAGTTAAACACCCCCTTGATCATTGTCAGCGCCCGTGACGGCAAAGACAATAAGCTTATGGGCCTTAGGATCGGTGCCGATGATTACATGGAAAAACCCTTCGATATGGATATTCTCAAAGCAAAAATTGACGCCCTATACCGGCGTTATTACAGCGAGACCCCCATAGGAAACCGCCTTATTGCGGGGGATTTGCTCCTAGATATTGACGCCCGTGCGGCCAGTTTTGCCGGCAAATCCCTGAACCTCAGCCAAATGGAATACAATCTTCTCTGTTATCTCGTTGAACACAAGGGCCGGGCTTTACGCAAAGACACACTCATGAAAGTAGTATGGGGCTACGACTGTTTCTCCGAGCCCTCCACACTAACTGTTCACATCAAACGTCTTCGGGATAAAATCGAAAAAGACAGCGCGAACCCCTCCCACATTATTACAGTCTGGGGCATCGGGTACAAATACGAAGAATAAGGTCAAACTGTTATGAAAAGCTATAATCGGTTCATCATTATTGTTGCCGCCATATGCACAGCATGGATAGTTTTCGCCAACATGATAGTCTTAGCCAAAAAGGATCCCAACGATAAACCGAACGATAAACCCTACAACATTGAAGCCAACCGGCTTGTTGATAAATACCAAGCCACAGGAGAGATAACGGACGAGGATATTAATTCCTGTCAATACATAAACGATACGGCCTTTTATATGTTGGGTGAATTCACGCCGCTAGAATCCTTAATGGGTTTGACGGACATGGACAGCTTCTTTGACGGTGATAATTATTTCGTCAGACCCCTGTATCGTGACAACACCCTCTTAGGATACGTAAAATTCCGCTACGCCGACAAAGGCGGCAACCCGAAAGATGTCCTGTTCCCGCTCAACTTCGCTCTATTTGCCATGTTCGCGGTTGTCATCATACTTCTTCTGTACCTCAAATACGCGATAATTCGCCCTTTGAATATATTCAAAACCCTGCCGGAAACCTTAGCCAAAGGAGATTTTACAACACCGGTCACTGTGAGCAAGCAAGGACGTTTTTTTGGGCAGTTCCTTTGGGGACTTGACATGCTGCGCGAAACATTGCTCAGTGAACGCCAACGGGTTCTGGCTGTCGAAAAGGAAAAAGCGCAAACAGCCCTCTCTCTCCCACGATATCAAGATACCCCTTGGCGCGATCATGCTGTGCGTCAAGGCTCTTCGAGAGAACCTTTATCACGACGAAAACAAGAAAACCGTTCTGCTCGCCAGAATGGATGAGCGCGCCAAAGAAATCCTGTCACTTGTCGAAAGCCTTCACGCCACAGTGTCTGAAGCTCTGCCAGATCTGTCTGTGATAGAAGGAGAGTTTCATCTTGACGATGTGATTCAACGCGCTGATGAAGCCTACGGCTGGCGCATGGAACTGACCAGAACCAACTTTGAAATAGCGCCCTATACCAATTGCCTCTTGGAAGGAGACGGTAACCGGGCGTTTGAGGCGTTGTGCAATTTACTGGAAAACGCCATGAAATATGGGAACGGCAAACATATCTTACTAGCATTTTCCCAGGAAGAAGGTTGCCAGCTCATTGCTGTTGTCAACAGCGGCAACACCCTAACTTCGGAAGAATCTACCTATATTTTTGACAGCTTCTGGCGCGGCTCCAACGCGCAAGGGAAACCGGGCAACGGTCTAGGCCTATACATCGCCCGCCGCTTGTGCGTCCTCATGGGCGGCGAAGCTTTTGCCACCCACTAAGGGAACCAAATGCGCATAACCCTGGTTTTTAGAATCAGAGGTCAGGGGGCAGAGAATAGGGGTTAGGGGTGGTAGCGCCTCTGCGAGGCGCAAGATTTGAGTTGGGAATGCAGCAAAGAAAACTTGAATTCCCCGGGAATTGGCTGCAAGCCAATTCCCTACCATCCCTAACCCCTAACCCCTGATCCCTAACCCCTATTCCCTGACCCCTAACCCCTCTCCCCTGTTTCCTAATTAATTACCAAACACCAACACCCGGCCCCCATCGCGCAAGGCCGTTAGGCTGTTTTCCGCCCCCCGGGCGCGCATAGCCGCCAACGACTGCACAATCATGTCCTCCTGAAACACCTTGTCTTCCTCTCCCAGAACCTGTTCCTCAATAATAAGCTGTTTGCCCAACGTACTCTTGATAATCTGCACAGACAGATTCATCTCATCAAAGGTCAGTGAAGCCAAATCGCGGGTCAAAACCAGAGTCTCGACCTCCTCCATCCTCCGGTCAATCCGGCAAACTTTAACTTCACGCCGTTCCATTTGATTAAACACAGCCCAGGCATCCATTAGCGTCTCCCGAAGTTTCTCATAAGGATAAGAACCCTTCAGTAAAAATTTTATGTTCAGAACCTGCTCACCCTGATTGCAGTTGATCGACCCGATCTCCGGATAACGCAGTAAGATCGCGATTAACAAACCGGTGCCAAAACTTGCGAACTGCGTACCAAAACTCGTTCCTGTGATTGATTGGGATATCATACCATTTCCTCACTTTGTTGCAGCTATTTCTGTTGTATTCTCGCAATTGACTAGAAAAACCTTCAGACACAATTCTGTTAATAAGTGACATTGTTCGTGAAAATATGTAAGATTTGGCGCTATTTTTGAAAACCCCCAACAAACAGTTTCCTGCTCATCGGGGGCTCCCCAAAGGTTCTTAAGACCCTACCACGATTTCAGCTTGTCCAACCAATCAACTTTTTGACAAAATGTCTCTAAAATCATTTGGCATAATCCACAGCACGGGTTTCCCGCAGTACAACAACCCGGATTTGACCCGGATACTCCAACTCCTCCTCAATACGCTTCGCTACATCATAAGCCATCCGCGGCGCAAGGGCATCATCGATTTTCTCGGAATTGACAATAATCCTGATCTCGCGCCCGGCTTGTATGGCGTAAGACTTCTCAACGCCTTCAAAACCTTCGGCTATCTCTTCCAGCTTCTGCAACCGCTTAATATAGGTTTCCAGCGTCTCCCGGCGCGCTCCGGGCCGGGCCGCCGAAACCGCGTCAGCCGCCGCTACCAGAACCGCCACCGTGCTCTTAGCCTCCACGTCGCCATGATGGGCTTCGATCGCGTGCAACACTTCCGGCGACTCCTTGTACCTCTTGCAGATATCAATCCCGATCTGTACGTGGGTTCCTTCTGTATCATGGTCAACCGCTTTGCCCAAGTCGTGGAGCAACCCCGCCCGCTTGGCCAACTGGGCATCCACACCCAACTCCGAGGCCATCAACCCGGACAGATGCGCCACCTCAACCGAATGTTTGAGCACATTTTGCCCATAACTGGTACGGAACTTCAGCCGGCCCAGCAACTTGACAATCTCCGGATGCAGACCATGGACACTCGCCTCAAAGGTGGCTTGTTCACCTTCCTCACGGATTTTCTGTTCAACCTCTTTTTGGGACTTCTCCACCATTTCCTCAATACGTGCCGGATGGATACGCCCGTCCAAAATCAGCTTTTCTAAAGCCAGCCGGGCCACTTCTCGCCGGATAGGATCAAAGCTCGACAAGATAACCGCTTCCGGCGTATCATCAATAATCAAATCCACACCCGTCAACGTCTCCAACGCTCGGATATTGCGGCCTTCACGGCCGATAATGCGTCCTTTCATCTCGTCATTAGGCAGAGACACCACCGACACCGTGCTTTCAGCCACATGATCCGCCGCACAACGCTGAATCGCTTGCGAAATAATATCTTTGGCTTTTTTCTCCGATTCCTCTTTCGTCCGCGTCTCCGCTTCCTTAATCATAATAGCTGATTTATACCGAACTTCATCCTCAACACTTCTTAACAAAATTTGTTTCGCCTCGTCCGGCGTCAATCCCGAAATCCGTTCCAACTCTGTCATTTGCTTCGCGATCAAATCACTAAGCTTTTTCTTCGTCGCCTCAACAGCGGTTTCCCGCTGACGTAAACTTTCGTCCTTGCGTTCCAAGCTTTCCGATTTCTTATCCAACGTCTCTTCCTTTTGCAGGTTACGGCGCTCTAAACGCTGCAACTCATTGCGGCGTTCCCGCGTCTCTTTTTCCAAATCATTGCGCAGCTGCATAACTTCTTCTTTAGCGGCAACCACGGCCTCCCTCTTTTTCGTCTCTGCCGCTTTATCAGCGTCGCTAAGGATTTTTCTGGCCGCCTGTTCAGCCGACCCTAAAGTCTTCTCAGCAATATTCCGTCGGACAATCCATCCGGTTAAGCATCCAACAATCAACCCGGCAATCATGCCTAAGATGATCCAGACTGCTGTCACGATTCCACCCCCCATAATAATCTTAATAATGAACAACAATTTGCGCAAAAACAAAAAGACCAGCGCAAGACCAGCCTTTTTTCTTCAACCAGGCCGAAGTATCTGACTTCAACCCGTGACTCTTTCACAGCTATATATACATCGTAAACGCCCCTTGGACACGGAACCCCATGCCCGTTATGCCTAACCAATATATATATATGTTTGTATCGCCTCTGCTGCACCCGCAAGCGTACAAATCGGAAAAGACTGCCTTATAAGCCCAGTTTAATAAAAACACTGGATAAAGTCAAGTTTCTTTGGTATAGGATGGAAAAAAAACAGCCTCTTCTTCTTCAACAATTTTCCTGATGCTTGCGCATGGATACCCATGTCTCGCAAACCGTGCCATAAATTTCTCCACCAAAGAATTCCAAACTTGCCCCCTTGCTGCTCCTATAGTCTTCGGTAATTTTTCCCATTCTTTAAGCATACGCGCGCGACACATCCTCAACTCTTCAGCCTCGTCATACACATCACCCAAAGCGTCCTCAACACAATCACGCGCGACGCCTTTTTGCTCCAACTCACAGATAATTTTAAGCCGTGATGAACGCTCCTTCCTGCTACGGCAATAGGCCCGGGCATACTCCCCATCGTCAAGATACCCCCATTCCCGTAGCCGGCGAATCGCCGCCTCACGCTCTTCCAACCCAAATTCCGCCCGCAGCAGACGCTGATCCATTTCCCACACCGACAAACGTCGGCGGCTCAGATAATAGAGCCCCTTCTGCAACGCCGAGCGCTCTGATGACCTCCCCGAAGACTCTTCCCCGGAAGCCCCCTGCGACAACATCCCGGCCATACTTCATCTCCCTGTTTCCTGTTTCCTGTTTCCCCATTGTCCATTGTCCATTGTCCATTGTCCATTGGTTCATTGGTCCACAGGCTGAAGGATATCAGCCTTGTCCATTGTCCATTGATTATCAATCCCCTAACTCAACAACCTCCACATCGCCATCGGAATCAGTACCCGCGCCCACGGCTGAATCGCTCAAATTAACCCGCTGAGCACGAATCTTGCCCTCAATCTCAGCTGCCACATCAGCATGTCCGACCAGATACTCTTTCACATTCTCCCGGCCCTGGCCAAGACGTTCCCCGTTATAAGAATACCAGGCACCCGCTTTTGCCAGAACGCCGGTCTCCGTACCCATATCTACCAGCCCGCCTTCATAAGAAATCCCCTTGCCGTACATAATATCAAACTCCGCCGACTGAAACGGCGGCGCCACCTTATTCTTAACAACCTTAACCTTAGTACGGTTGCCCATAATATCCTGACCCTGCTTGATAACATCCGCCTTGCGCACTTCCAGACGGACAGAAGAATAGAACTTCAGCGCCCTGCCACCTGTTGTCACCTCCGGATTACCAAACACAATGCCAACCTTCTCACGCACTTGATTGATAAAAATCACACACGTATTGCTCTTGCCAATAGCCCCCGTCAGCTTGCGCAAGGCCTGAGACATCAGGCGCGCGTGTAACCCCATATGAGAATCACCCATCTCGCCCTCAATCTCCGCCCTGGGTACCAAAGCCGCCACAGAATCAACCACCACCACATCAACGGCGCCGCTGCGCACCAACGCCTCACAGATTTCCAGGGCCTGCTCCCCCGTATCCGGCTGAGACACGAGCAAATCATCAATCTGCACACCCAGAGCCCGCGCGTAGACTGGATCAAGGGCATGTTCAGCATCGATAAAAGCCGCCGTTCCCTCCATCTTCTGGGCCTCCGCGATGACATGGAGCGCCACCGTCGTTTTCCCTGAAGATTCCGGCCCATAAATCTCAATAATGCGTCCCCGGGGCAGCCCTCCGACCCCCAAAGCCATATCCAACGGCAAAGCACCCGTTGGAATCACATCGACAGCTAACTTAGCCGACGCCTCCCCCAGCTTCATCACCGCGCCCTTGCCGAATTGCTTCTCAATCTGCAGCAGCGCCATATCCAACGCTTTCAATTTCTCCTTATCCATATCCCGAACCTTCCCCTCATTTATTTTCTTTTGATATGTTTTCTTGTTCTCGGCTTCAAGTTCTCATGTATGGAACGATCGCTCAATCCAACAAAACATATGTTCGAATCAAGTATACCCTGTTCTTCCAATATTGTCAAGTCTTATTTGAAAATTTTATTCCCAGTAAACAATAATTTTAATCTGGCTAAAATCGACTAAAGGTGCTTAATACGCTGGGAAATTTGCCGAAAACAAAAATGCCTCTCTGTTGGCGATCACAGCGGTTCAAGGCAACGGACCACAGGATGAAGTTGGTATTCTGTCATCAGTTAGAGCAAACACCATCGCCATCCAGGTATTGTTTTAACAGATCCAGCGCCGCCTCCACCGCCATATTCCGCACAGAATCTCTATCCCCTTGGAACTCTTTACACAGCGTCTTTTCCCCTTTCGCATCGGCCAAAGCGATAAATACCAACCCCACAGGCTTTTCCGCCGTCCCCCCGTCAGGGCCGGCGACCCCCGTCGTCGCCAGAGCCAGATCACTGCCCAGCGCCTTCCGGGCGCCTCGCGCCATCTCCCGCGCCACAACCTCGCTAACGGCGCCAAACCGCTGCAAACTCTCCTCCGCAACGCCCAGTAAACTCATCTTCGCCTGATTGGAATAACTAACCACACCCCCTTGATAAACAGCCGAACTGCCCGAAACATCCGTCACCCTTCCACCCAGCAGTCCACCCGTACAGGATTCCGCCGTCGCCAAGGTCAGGCCGCGCTCTCGCAGCAACTCAACCGCCACCCCGGCATGGGATTGTTCATCCCGGGCAAAAACCCGCCGCCCCAACCGCCCGCTCCAAAACGCATCCGCCCGCTCCAACAGCGCCCGCGCCTCTTCCTCAATCAATCCGCGCACACAAAGACGCAGCTCCAAATAAGTATGCTGATCCAGCAGCACGCAGGAAAGAGACTCCGCCGGATCCAAAACCCGCCAAGCCCCCCATTCATCCTCAATCATCCGCTCCAGCTCCGTCTCCTGAAATCCGAACACCTTCAACACCCGCACCAACAGCCGCGGGCGCGAACCCAGAATCGCCCGCAGCCGCTCCACCACTTGATTCTCAAACATCGATGCCAACTCCAGAGGCGGTCCCGGCAACAAAACAATTATCGGTTTCCCCGGCGCAGACGTTTCCGGAGTCAACTCCTGTAACCCAGGCACAAAAATCCCCGGCGCCGTACCCACCGTATTCTCCAGCACTTCAGACCCCTCCGGAAAACGCGCTTGCCTATCCGACCCCTCTGACGGCGATTTTCCTTGGAAAAACCCGTCAATCCGCCGCAGCTGCTCACTGTCAAAAACTAAAGGCGTCCCAACCACCTCGGCCGCGACCTCCCTGCTCAAATCATCATAAGTCGGTCCCAGTCCTCCCGTTACAAACACCAGATCGCTGCGCGCGCAAGCCGCCGCCATAACCCCACGCAACCGTTCGCGGTCGTCGTCCACTGCAATCTGATAATGAACCTCAATACCGAGACTCGACATCTGCTCGCTCAGATACCTGGTACTAAGATTCAAAGTTTCTCCCAGCAGAAGCTCCGTTCCCGTCGCAATAATCTCCGCAATCACAAGATCCCCCCCTTTAGGCAATGGACAATGGACAATGGACAATGGACAATTAGGGAAAGTTAAGGCTCAGCTATGTTAAATTCGTTATCGCCTTGATTTTGTCATACGACCCGGAAAACCTTTTGGCGGTGTACGCGCTGATAGTTAACAGTCTGGGAGCGCCAGCTGAAAAATATGCTTGGCAGGGCTTATTGTTTAGCACTAATCTATACGGGAGATCTTTCGTCAAGCTAAATTCCTTCTCCTGATCCTCAAATAAAACAATGTGCCCTTTTCCCCTAATTCATAACTTTTTTCATAATTCGTTCGTAGCGAATTATAGTTCCTCATCCCGTATCTGTCAACTGCCAATCAGCTCGCCTGTTCGTTTGATCCATGTTCGTTTGTTTTCGTACTTTTCGCACTAATACGTGGTCGCGGGCGGCCCCATATTGATGTGCCATACAGGATCATATCTACTTTTTGGTAGATGAAATTGCCTGTGCTTAAATTCACGGGATCTGTGCTGTAGGATGTGTAATCGCTAAGTCCTTTGGCATAGGCTTGGCCGCCTTCGAAGGTCAGGATTTTCATGCCCTCGGCCATTTTTTCGTCCCATTTGGCGTTGAGGGTTTCCCGCCAACTCATATCGGGACTGACCCCGGGCGGGAAGCTGAACGTGTGGTTTACCGGGTTGTAGACGGAGGCTTCGATGGCCGCGATGCCCGTTCTGATGTCGGGAAGGATGCTTTGGGGCGTCCCGTAGAGACCTCGGGTCGAGCTCTCAAATGTGTAGAGGCTGTCCAGTTTTTCCTGGATGTTATTGACCAATTTCCTGGTAACGCTGTTCAACATGGGGACGCCTGCTTGGCGATATTGTCCAAGGTCTTGGCTGTGGACAGCTGGGTCAGCAGCGCGGCTTCGTTCAAATGACAGCCTTTGAGGGTGGTCATTTGGCTTCTGTAGGTGTCTTGATCGGCCAGCATTTCGTCGATGTACCAAAGCATGCCTTGCAGCACCGGCATATGCAGGTTTGTATACTGGGCGCGGATGCTGTCATAGGTCCGGCTGACAAGATCCGGGCTGTTGATGAAAGCGTTGACGGCGGTTCGTGTGGCTTCAATATCGGCGGCGGCTTGCAGCAGCACCCCCGCGATTTCGGTGAGCTGGGCGGCGGCGTTAGCGTTTTTGATTTCTAAGGTCATGATGGGTCTCCTTCCTGATCAAACCTTTGTGATCCTCTCGGGTAAGCGTTGAGCGAGTATAATCGTATCATCTGTTTTTCCTCTTTCGGTCGATGATTGTTACTGCCACATAGTATTTTATCATATTCTTAATAAACTCGCAAGGAGTTGTTCTCAAAAATCTTCTTTTTTTGATTTCAGATTGCACAAGAATTTATGTATAATTTCAATTGATCCTGGCATGAATAAATCAAACACATCAAAACAAAGGGAGTGATTGAAGGTGTATCAATTCACCGACGACATGAGAACCGACATCAAGCACATCGACAACCAGCACAAGGAACTGGTCGATCTTGTCAATAACGCTGCTTCTCTCGGCATCGCGAATCCCAGCAAAGAAGACATGAAAAAATGTCTGGATTTTTTAGGCCAGTACGTTATCAAGCATTTTGGCGACGAAGAAAAACTGCAAAAGGAAAGCAACTATCCCAATTACGCTCACCATAAAAAAATCCATGACGACTTCATAACCACATTCAAAGAATTGTACGCAGATTTCGAAAAAAACGGCCCTTCCCCCAAGTTAAGCTTTGCCTTGTCCAATACCCTTACGAGCTGGCTCATAACACACATCAAGAGAGAAGACGTCAAATTTGGGAAACACTACGCCACACATTGAAAGCCAATATCGAACATAAGTTTGTCTTTTCCCGGACGCTGTGGTACCATATACATAATCCAAAACTTCACACAGCAATGATGAAACGATTTCTCAAAGGAGAAAGCTTATGAAAGACCTAAGCCAACGCCAAACACAAATCCTCGAATACATCAAAAGCCACCAAGGCCTGAAAGGTTATCCTCCTTCCGTTCGCGAGATCGGCGAAGCCACCGGCCTCGCCTCAAGTTCCACCGTCCACTTTCACCTTAACATCCTTGAAGAAAAAGGCTATTTACGCCGCGACCCCACCAAACCCCGCGCTTTAGAAATCCTTGATCCCACCGGCGACCAACCCCTGCCCCGTGTCGCCTATGCCCCTGTCATCGGACGCGTCACAGCCGGAACCCCCATTTTGGCGGACGAAAACATCGAAGACTATTTCCCTATACCCGAAGACCTTGCCCAAAACTCAGAGGTGTTTTTTTTGCGCGTCCAGGGCGAAAGCATGATTGAAGCCGGCATACTGGACCGGGATCTCATCCTCGTACGCCAGCAGCCCACAGCCAAAAACGGCGACATCGTTGTGGCCATGCTGCCCGATGAACTTGTCACCGTTAAACGTTTCTACAAAGAAACCGGCCAGGTACGTCTGCAGCCGGAAAACGAGGCCATGGAGCCCATCTACACCCGCAGTATCGACATCCTAGGCAAAGTCGTCGGCGTCTTCCGCACCCTAATGTAGGGACAAATGGCGGGACCGATATCCTCCAACCGAGGACAAATTGACAATTAGGGAACGACTCATGGCAGGCTATCCCAACCCTGCATCCTCATTGTCCATTGGTCCACAGGCTGAAGGATATCAGCCTTGTCATTGTCAATTGCCTTTCAGTCTGCGCTTTTGCCGCAGCATGCAGCGTTTGAGTCCCGTTTCAATAATCCGGTCCAGCAGCGAGTTGTATGGCACACCGGAAACCTCCCAAAGCTTCGAAAACATTGAAATGCTTGTAAATCCCGGCATCGTGTTAATTTCATTCACATACACCGACCCATCCGGCTGAACAAAAAAATCCACCCGGCTTAACCCTGAAGCCTCCACGGCGCGAAAAGTCACGCGGGCATAGCCTTGCAGCTTTTTCAACAGTTGATCATCCAACTCAATGGGATAGACCAGGCTTGCCGAATCGTTAACATACTTCGCTTCATAATCATAGAAACCCTCCGTTGGAATGATCTCTCCCGCCAAGGACACCTGAGGGTTATCTGTATCTCCCATGACTGACATCTCAATTTCGCGCCCGACAATCTCCTTTTCAATAACAATCTTCAAATCAAACTCCAGGGCAAAAGCCATACTCTTCAGCAATTCCGCCCGATCCCGCGCGCGGGAGATGCCGACGCTGGATCCTAAATTAGCCGGCTTCACAAAACAGGGATACCCCAGATCACGTTCTACACACTCGGCCACCGTCTCCACGTTCTCTTGGACAAACTCGGCGCCATAGACCAGATATTTTCCCACAGGCAGCCCCGCGTGTTCCAATACGGCTTTCATACGATCCTTATCCATCGCCAGAGCCGACCCCAGGATGCCCGAGCCCACATAGGACATCCCCGCCAGTTCCAAGGCGCCCTGCACGGTTCCGTCCTCGCCGTTAGGCCCATGCAAGACAGGAAAAACAATATCACAAGCCCCCTGCCCCTGAGGCAGACTTCCCTCAACACCGATAAACCTCGGTACCTTAGGGTCAAAAGCCAGCGTTACCGCCTGATGATGCGGCAAAACCGGATTATCCGGCTGACCCTGCCACTCCGCGGGCAACACGTTCCAAAACCATCTGCCCGACTTATCAATACCCACCGTAAAAACTTCATAGCGCTCCCGGTCTAAAGCCTCAATCACCGAAGCCGCCGACCTGACGGACACCTCATGTTCCCCGGACTCTCCCCCGAAAAGAACCACCACACGGGTTTTCGCGCTCATATGAACCCTCCTATTTTTGATAATTTAACGCCAGTAATCATCAAATTGATACTTGGCATTGGACAATGGACAATGGCAAGGCTGATATCCTTCAGCCTGTGGACCAATGGCAAAGCTGAAATCCTTCAGCCTGTGGACCAATGGGCCTATGGACAATTAACACAATTGGATCCTGCGCTTCGGGGCTGCTTCATCAAACCTCCCATATCCTACGCGTTCCGATTTCAATAATACATTATCAGTATAGAATGCACAATGGCTATTATGACAATTCTTCCGATTTGAGGTCCATTTGAGGTCAATCAACTTTGTTGAACTTCCACCATTGCAGCTTGTTGGCAGCCGAATATGGTCTCATGGTTATACCGGCATTAACCGCTGTTGAATCGGTTGTTATAACAAGGCTTTGGTCGGCTTTGAGCGTACTATTTGAGGATATCACATAGTTTTCGTCTCCGATGTTGTAAAGATACCATATTTCCGGGGCATACCATGATGTGATCGCGGCGCCATTGCCGCCGCTTCCGTATTGGTTGAAATAATATTCACCATAGTTAGGGTGATATTTTATATGGTAACGGCTGTCTCCAAAGTATACCAAAGAGAAACTGAATCTGAATAAGCTCGTTCCTTGAAAAGAAGCCATGTGAGGATAAATTATATTCACCATTGTGTCTGTGTTGGCGTCTATCAAATAACCTGTGGTTGGGTTTTGCAGGCTGTACATTCCTGAGAACGTTGTGCTGACAGGGTGAGGATTCGTTGGAGATGGTTTGTTTCCTTGCGCAATGATCTCCTCCACAGGCTCCTCGATCATCGTCTCGTTGATCTTGACGGTTTTTTCTTCTATAACAACGCCGTTTCTGGCTGTGTAGGTGTAGATCAGTATCTTGGTTCCATTTTTCCCTGCCTGTCGCACTTCGGTGGAACCAACCTCCAGTGAATCATCTTTCTTTGTTTCTGTCTGAAAATTGATTTCTTCTGTGACCTCGTAGGTTCCTTCAACCAAAACACTGATGACTTGGTTATCAATCAGGGCTTGCAGCGCTTCCTCTTTCCTGATAACCTCTTCATTTTGTTCCATCCCCACGATATCTATGGTCTCCTCAAAGGTCACAGAGGTGACGGAATATCCTTGAGAGGCGCAGAGCGCGCTGTAATGATCCTCCAATTCCTTGAGAACGGCTTGGGCGTCTTCTCTGTCTGCTAACACAACTATTATCTGAGAATCCACACTGATACCGTACGCTGTGACCGCGCCTATATCTGCAATATTGGTCCTGCCTAAAGACAGGAAAAAAGCCGCTGAGAGAATTGCCAGCAACATAAGCAATGCGGCAGAAGCCAGGATTACGGCCTTCTTATGCCCAGATAAAACAGGCGAAGGGGTGGTGGTATGAGAATGAGTGTGCAGATCAGGCGGAACGTGTTGATCCAAGGAAGCATGAGGGTGTTGGGTGGTAGAGTCGGGCTGTGCTAACGAATCGGGCAGGTCGGTGCCGTCGGGCTGCTTGGACAAATAGGACAGGTCGGTGGCGTCGTCGCCCTGAGGAGAATCCAGAAGAGCGATGGTTTGGACGATATCATTGGAGCGCTGCCCATCCCGCAGATTATCTCGGTCTCTTTTCGGACGCGTAGGGATGAGCGCAGATGACGTTTCGTATCCTTCAGCCGTGGCCAGGACCTCCAGAGCTTTTCGCAGAGCAGTGGGATCAGAGAAGCGGTCACGGCGGTCATAAGCGCAGGCTTTCAAGACAAGGGCGTTCAGCCGGGATTCGATAGCAAGGCTTGCATTCTCCAGCTTGAGAGAGGGTATGGGTTCGCCGCTCATACGTCTTTGCAGCGCTTCTTCACGGTCTTGAGGTTTAATCGGATGCGGGAATGGCGGCAGAAAAGGCGCGCGGTTCTGGTTAAGGAACGTGTACAGCACGACGCCCAAAGCGTATGTATCCACATTAGCTCCGTATCTATCCCCCTTGAAGACCTCCGGCGCCATAGTCATGTAAGTACCTTATCTTAGACAAGCCCGACATGGTTTGTTCGATCTGGCGGGCCACGCCAAAATCTCCCAACTTGTACTCACCATAAGGGGAAACGAAGATGTTTTCCGGTTTGATGTCCCTGTGAATGATATTCTTCAGCGCGCAAAGCTCCAGGGCTTTGCAAATATGGACTCCGAGCTTGATAACTTCGGCGACGGACAAAGGATTCTGAGCCGCGTGAGCAGGCAAGCTGTCGAGGAGTTCCATGCGGATCAGAATGTCCCAACCCAATTCGGGGGTTCGGGGTTCGTGATTCGCTTGTTCGGGGGAGTCGGACTTGGAACGATCAATAATCTGGTAATCCTCAAAACTGACAATGTTGCTGTTGCCGCGAAACTCCTGCATGAGATCTATCTCAGCAACAATTTTTAGAGCGACATCATGAAAAAATTCGCGAATAGAAGCATCGCCAAGCCCTTCCAGCCTCAGCCTCTGAATCTCGCTTTCGTCCTGCGGAATGGAAATGATTTTGACAGCGGAATAATGGGCTTTACCGAATTCGGTGACATCGCTGTCAGCAAAGTTTCTCCGGCATATCTTGTAAACCTTACCAAAAGAACCTTGGCCGATGAGATCTTCAACATACCACACGCCCCACAGAGGTTCATAAGCCTTGATGGGTGTCGGTGTATGCAGAGGGGGCGTTATCTGAGAACCTGGCATTATTATCATCTCCTATAGCGGGCTTTGCCCGCAAGTATCCGGTATTCAGCATCCAGAAAAATTCAGGATACTGCGAGTGTACGCTTCCAGAAGCTTGCTAAATTCACCATCGTCCATTGGTCCACAGGCTAAAGGATATCAGCCTTGTCCATTGATCCCACATTGTCCATTGGTCCACAGGCTGAAGGATATCAGCCTTGTCAATTGTCCATTGATTTCACATTGTCCATTGTCCATTGTCCATTGTCCATTGATTTCACATTGTCCATTGCCAGCAGCCCCAACCCCTCCATAAACAGCGCCGCCCCCACATGGATCTCTTCCAGATACCGGCACGAGCAGCCCCCTTGCAGGAACACACTATAGGGCGGCCTAAGAGGTCCATCCGCCGAAAACTCACTGGTCGCCCCCTGCACAAACGTCCCCCCCGCCATGATGATCTCGTCTGCATAACCTGGCATTCCCCCCGGCACAGGGCAGACGTGAGCATCAACAGGCGATCCTGCCTGAAGCCCTTGGCAAAAAGCCACCATCCCTCCCGGGCTTTTTAGGCGCACCGCTTGAATAATATCCGTCCTTGCCGCTTCCGGCCCAGGGTTCACGTCAAACCCCAACTCTTGCCAGAACGCGGCCGCGAACACGGCGCCTTTCAAAGCCTCACAAACCGTCAGCGGACTCATATAGAGCCCCTGGAGCATCAGCCGCACTGTATCACCGGTGGCGCCCAGCTTCATGCCAATACCCGGAGCGGCAAAACGAGCCGCCGCCCGTTCCACCAAAGCCCTCTTGCCGGCCACATAGCCCCCCGAAGGCATCAACGTCCCCCCCAGGTTCTTAATCAAGGATCCCGCCATTAGATCCGCGCCCACATGGCCGGGTTCCACCTCTTCCACCAGTTCGCCGTAACAGTTATCCACAAAGATAATTCTATCAGGAAACCGCTCTTTGGCAAAACGAACAAATTCCGCAATTTGCCCCATATTTACAGCGCCCTGCCAGGCATACCCCTTTGACCTTTGAACCAAAAACATCCGGATCTCCGGCGTCATCCGTTTCTCAATCGCAGTATAATCGAAATCATTCTCCACCGTCAACTCGACGCTTTGAAAAGAAACCCCATATTCCGCCAAGCTGCCGGCGGCCTCCCCGCGGATACCAAGAACCGTCTGCAGCGTGTCATAAGGCAGTCCCGTCACAGACATCACCCCGTCTCCCGGCAGCAAGTTCCCAAACAGAGCCGCGCTGATAGCGTGGGTTCCCGACACGAACTGCTGCCTTACCAGCGCGCACTCGGCGCCCATAAGCGCGGCGACAATGCGATCCGCCCCTTCCCGACCCCGGTCATCCAGCCCGTAACCCGTGCTCCCCTGCAAGTCGCTCCCCGCCACACGAGCCCCCCGGAAAGCCTCCATCATCCTGCGATGATTCAAACGCGATATTTCCTCTAGCCCTGGCCTCTGTTTATCCAGAACCGCCCGCGCCCGCGCGTAAGCCCGCCCCACCACAGGCGGCCATTCCTCATCAGGCTCCCCTGTGGCAACCCTGTCAAGCTGCTCAGTACCTATCTCAAATTTTTCTGCCATCAACTTTCTCCTTGAGCTTAAATCATAATTCCGCTATAATAATAGCAGAATCTTAAAAAATCCCCAAGTATCAATGTTTTTCGCAAGCTCACACAAAGGAGACACAGATGGCTCAAAAAGATCGGTCCGGTTTTATTGAAGTTCTCATGGTCGAACTGCTTTACAGAAACAAACCCGCGATTAACCACAGCGTTCTCAATCAGAAAATGCTTCAATTTGCCGCAGGATCAGCCAACCAAATGCAAGGCTGGGAAGCGGCGAACGATGAAAACACCTTCATATACTTTCATACCGACCAAGTCGCCACCTTTGACAACAAAACACCTCAGACTTGCATTATGCCTCATCCTGTCGAAATATCCATCGACCGTTACCTGGACGGCTTACAGCAGACTTGGCATTGGCCTCACGCGGAAAACACTGTACGCGAATGCTCCTACGGCTTGCTTGTGACAGATTTTATGGCCTATGCCCTGCCTTATAAAAACAGGTTAAGCATTTTCCAGAGCGCGTTACGCGCTTTGCTGGCCACCGTTCCCTGCGACGCGATCTATTGGAATTCAAGCCAGAAACTCATTGAACCCGCCCAATATCATAAAGCTCTGAATCATGATGAATTTCTTTATGGCCCCGTCAACATACGCCTGTTCAACGTAGACAATCCCGAACAACCGCCAAGACCCGGGCTTAAAGAGGTTGTTATGGATACCTGCGGCCTCGCGGCCTTGGGGCTGCCCGATCTGCAATGTCATTTTTATACTGCCAGCTCGCCTCAGGTCATGGAACCCCACCCCGACATGCTCACGCCCAGCAACGTGCGCGATTTTTTGCTGGACATGCTCTATTATGTCTACGATAAAGGCAACATCATTGAAGACGGGGAAATCTGTGAGCTCGTTGACCAGCGCGCTTGGCAGTGCGAACACCAGTTTTCATTAATCCCGCCCGACAGACACGTCATCGACCTTAATCCCGGCCCGCCGCTGTACGCCGGCGATCAACAGCACCGCTACAATTTTTCCCGGTAGTGTCTCATATCTCTGATCCTTCTTTCCCGTAGAAACACCGCCTGCCGGATGTAATGCCGACAAGGCGGTGTTTTTTTGTTGGACTGTTCATAACAAACACACGACAATCATCACAAGCGGATCCGCAAACGCCTAACCGTACGTGACAGCTTCCGGGTCAATATAATACGACGTCCCGGTCTGGTTGATAAACACCTCGAAATGCAGATGCGGACCCGTCGAATTCCCGGTGTTGCCCATACCGCCGATGGTTTGGCCCTTGCTGACGGTATCGCCCGCGCCGACGTTAAAGGACGACAAGTGAGCGTAACGGGTGCCGACGCCGTCGCCATGGTCAATCACGATCGCGTTGCCATAGCCGCCGTGCCATCCCACAAAGAGCACAGTGCCATCCGCCGCGGCGTAAATGGGGGTTCCCACAGGATTGGCTATGTCGATACCGTTATGATTGGGTCTGGAAGCGGTTCTGTATTTTGATGTCAGCGTTCCCGACGCCGGCCACTTCATGACAGGCACGTCACCCGAACCTTGCGAAATCTTAACCGAAGCGGAGCTGCCCAAAGAAGTGGACCCCGTTCCTTCCAGAACGATTCTGCTCTCAGGCTCTTTTGTGACATTTTCATCAAGAACAACGTAAGCGTTCTCGTTGCTCAGATCAATTTTCCCGTTCCGGGAAACAAATGTGAACGTAATATCCTTTGATCCCAAGACACCTTCCTGCTCAACCTTGGAGGTCCCCTTGAGCACTCTGGGCTCTTTCCGCGTCTCAACGGCAAAATCAATCGCTTCCACCGCGACACGTTTTCCTTCCACCACAACAGTAAAGTACGGCTCTATGACAAAAAATTTAACAAGCGTTCCGACTTCCAATTCTTCTTCGGCGCTAAGGTCTTTATTCACTTCCAAAATGTTTTCTGCCCCAATCCCATAGGCTTGCGCGATGTCCGCAACTGTTTCTTCTTCAGACTCAACCTCATGGGTTTTGGCAACAGGCCTTCCGTCAATCAAACCCTGCAAAGCTTCTTCCTGGGTTTTCATGTAGAGAGGCAGCGCCTTCGTTTCCTCAACCAATACATCTTCTTCGTAAGCAACAGAGTAAATCTCATTGTCAACCAGCTGGGTTCCTTTATCACACAGATTCTGATAGTATTCCAGCAGATCACTCAGAACACCATCGGCCTCCTCTTTGGTGGCTACGACAATGTCTGTCTCCTCACCGTTGACACTGACGCCAAAACCGGGTAAATAGGTGTTGATATACTGGGCAATATCATCAACAGAAGCCTGGTTTTCCTCAAAAGTCTTCTTATCAACGCGCTGGGTCACATAAAAAACCTTATCGTCAGTCATTATATTGACATCGTCGATCTTCTCTTCGCCTAAGGTATGAACGGCGTCGTAAACAATTTCCATAGCTTCATTCAACGAAGCTGTATAACCGAAATGTCTGTCACTAACGATAATATTCACAACCGGCACCGTCATATTCAAGTAGATGATGCCTCCGGCAAAAGCCAGAAACGTCGCGAAAAAAGTCACAACAACTTTTTTAGACAGCCACGGGAATGTGGTCCACCGAACACGCTTGAAAACAGTCTCATCTGAAGTGCTTTTGGGGGGAACGGCATGCACCGGAACAGGAACACTGGCAGGCCGTGGTTTCATGTCGGAAACCGAATGGGGCGTTGCCCGCAGCATCGGTTCTGTTCTAGCGGCCGCCTGTGCTTTCGGCCCCTGCTGCAATACCGGCAAGGCCTCCGTCTTCAGCTGCGCCTTCTGGTTTGTTTGCGGCCTTTGGTTCCGGCTCTTTCGCGCTTCCGGGCGCACCGGCCGACGCGGTTCCGGCTCTTGGCGCGGCTGTGGGCGCTCAACCGGGCGCGGTTCCTGCGTCTGGCGCAATTCCGGACGCCTCTGTGAGCGCTCTTGCGGATTCTGGCATAATTGAGGACGTTGTGGACGGGCCACCGAAAGGTGTTCCGGTTCCTGACGCAATTCCGGCCGCCTGTTCGGATTCTGACGCCCTTGTGGGCGCGCCATGGGTCGCTGTTGTTGTTGTTGCTCCGGCTCCTGACGCAGTTGCGGACGCCCATTGGGATTCTGACGCCCTTGTGGGCGCGCCATGGGTCGCTGTTGTTGTTCCGGCTCCTGACGCAATTGCGGACGCCCATTGGGATTCTGACGCAACTGTGGACGCGCCATAGGACGCGGTTCCGGATTAGCAGCCGGACGTCCTTGACGCGAAAGCAGATCCGTATCCTGCTGCAGGTACGAAGGTGATGTCCGCGAACCTTGATTAGGATTCGCGGGATGTGTACGCAACGCCTGCGCCTGGTTCAGACCTTGGCGATGTGCATAAAGGCCTTGTCCCCGGTTGGGCGCGGACATACCATCTGACCTGCTATGTGATTTTGGGGGAATAATCACAGGTTGCACTTCTTTGGGTTTTCCTTGTGGTTGACTGTCCGACCATGAGTTGACGGCGTTCATTGAAGATGCCCGAGTTCTTCTCGGCTTCATAACCGCTTTCTCCATGATAACCTCCTACCTCCCAAAGTATTTTTACATGTGTATTATACCACAAAGGCTCGATCGATGGAACAGAAAAATAGATTTTTAATGCAATTAATTGCCAAAACACATAAATGTTGACTAGGCACAAACCCGCAGTCAGCCAAAATTCCGCTTCAATTTATTGAAGAAAGAAACAATGCCGCCCTGCTGTTCAAAAACCGTTTTTGAACCTACCAAAGACTGGGCAATGTTCTCAATCTGCCTGGAAAACTCAATGTCCGGATACACCAGCGAAATCACTTCTTTAGACTTGAGAGATTTACCAACGCGTTTGTCTTCGAAAATCCAGCCAAGATACTCCGGACGCCGCTGCAAGAACTCTGCCACAGCGCCGATGAACTTGTTTGCGCTTTTCTTCGCTTCCAATTCCGATTCGCACTTATTAAAGATCAGTTTTGGCGAAATTATCTTATTTCGCGAATACAAAACTTTGGTGATGGCAAAAGTATCCAGCATCGCGTGTGGTTCAGGTGTCGTCACAAGAATAATATCGTCCGCAGATTCCAAAAACTTAAGCACAAGTTCGGAAATCCCCGCGCCTGTATCGACAATAAGATAATCATAAATTTGATCCAAATGCATAAAACCAGAAACGATTCTATTAAACTGTAAAGGGGTCAGATCGGTAAAGGCGACAACACCGCTTGAACCGGGAATGACTTTCATGCCGAGAGGCCCTTCATACAAAATATCCGTAAGCTGGCAGTCTCCTTTCAGCACATGAGTCAGATTATACCGGCATTTCATGTTAAGCAAAACCTCAATGTTGGCCATGCCAATATCAGCATCCATCACAACAACCTGATATCCCATTTTTTGTAAAGCTGCCGCCAAATTGATCGATAACGTGGTTTTGCCCACCCCCCCTTTCCCGCTTCCCACAGCCAGAACACGCGTCTTCTTTGAGTGACTCTTGCCGCGGGCGACTGGCAAATCAGCGCACCAGACATGCCGGGCAATCTGCCGGTCGATAACCACCGAAGTCAGACCTTTAACAGCGGAAGGCTCAATCCACCGGACCGTCGTACCCACCGGCAGCATCAGCAAATATCCTTTATTCAAAGATAAAGCGAGCTCGAGCCTGTCCGGATAGACTCCAACAATATGGGTTTTGTAAACATCCTGATACAGCTCCGCATCCGTGGAAAAAACGACATTTTGGTTCGCGTACAACCTGATATCCAACGGAATGGCCTCCTGGTCTGGCTTTAAGTACAAAATTCTACATTTTCTTTGATGTTCCTGCATGCTATAATTGGAAAGCAAAATATCATAAACCTGCCTCTTGATGAAAAACCTGCCTGTTTTGAGCAAGGAACAAAAATAAGGAACGGAGATCTCATGCACAACGAAATACTTTTGATCGCAACCCTTCTCGCCGTCTTCGGCGCGATTCTGCTCAGTTATGTACTCTTCGCGGAAAAAGGCTTAATCGCTTGGGTCATACTGGCGGCAATAACAGCCAATATAGAAGTCTTGATCCTCATCCGCGCTTTTAGCATGGAGCAAACCTTAGGCAACATCATGTTCGCCTCCACCTTCTTAGCCACCGACATCATAAGCGAACTGCACGGCAAAAAACAGGCCAAGCAGGCCGTCAACATAGGAATCTTCATATCACTCTGTTTCCTTCTCATCTCCCAGTCATGGCTTCAATACAGGCCATCCCCAGATGATCAATTCTACCCATTCATTCAAGGCGTCTTCACCAACACGCCCCGCGTGCTCATCTCCAGCTTAGCCGTCTACGCCATCGTACAGCGTTTTGATGTCTGGCTATACCATCGGCTATGGCAATTCACCGAAAACAGCGCCGGATCAACCCAACCCTTCCTCTGGCTCAGAAACAGTTCAACACTCATCAGCCAGCTCCTAAACACCATTCTCTTCACGTTCCTAGCTTTCTGGGGAACCTACAGTCTGCCCACACTCATCTCAATAATCATCTCAACATATGTAATTTATATCGTCATCAGCCTTACCGACACCCCAATAGTTTATCTGGCCCGCTTCATCGCGGCAAAGAAGCGCCGACCATCCCCTGATCCCTGATCCCTAACCCCTGATCCCTAACCCCTGATCCCTGATCCCTGATCCCTGATCCCTGATCCCTGATCCCTGATCCCTGATCCCTAAGGGAATTGAGGAAACTAGTTCCCTAGTTCCCTCAATTCCCTAATAAGTTCTTCCACAGCCTCAGTATCAATACCAAAGGACAGAAGAATGTCCCCGGCCTCGGTTCTTTTCCCTGTAGCCGCGTTCGCCATCGCTAAAAGGAAATGTTCGCAATCAACATGAGGATCACCAAAATATTTGGCTTCCTCCCGCGCCTCCGCCAACAACAAACGAAGCCGTTGAGAAACCCTCAATCCAGCCGCGCCCGTTCCAACCGCAAACCTCAGAACAACACGCCTCACCTCAGTTAAGACAGGGTGGATAGGAACAGACACCCCTTCAAACATCCATGATATAACACCATCAGGTTGTTCTAACATAGCCAAAAGCAAATGTTCAGACTCAATCTCGCTGTTTCTGAAGCGCTCCGCCAGCAACGCGGCCCGAATCAACGCTTCTTGGGCGCCTGTTGCCAGATAGTACGAATTAATAACCACTTGAAACTCTCTGTATTTATTCATCCATACAGTGTCATAATCACTCTCACCGAAAGTCTTTTTCCTCGGCTTGTCCGCTCGCGGCGCCCGCCTCATGCCAAACACCGTTTCCGACTCTTCAGCCTCTTCCTGTGCTTCCGGCGGCCGGTGCAAATTCTCATGGGACTCAGCCACCAATGACGTGGACCGCGCTCCGAAATCCTCACCTAGATTTCTCCACGGCGGCGTCTGCGCTATATTAAGATCCTCGCTTGGTTCGGCCGGCGGAGGCGGACTCATCTTAAAATCTTCATTCGGGTTTCTTCGTGGCGGCAGCCGACCCACCTTAAAACCCTCATCAGGGCTAACCACCCGTGGAATTGGCCGCGTCCCAAAAACTTCATCCAACTCCGCCTGAGACGGTATCCGCCGCTCATGATCCTCATGGGAATTTTCAGAATTCATCTGGCTGCCCGGGGAGGCCTGCCGCGTCGGTTCCTGCCATACCTGAACCGGCGGCGGCTGAACCGGCGGCCGCTGTGGCATCTGGCCTCCTTGAGCGGCCTGACTCTGCGGCCCCCATCCTTGACCCCCCGGCTGGCCCTGTGGCAATTGCGGCTCCTGCCTTCCCTGGGACCCGACCCCGCGCCGATTTTGCGGCCCCTGCGGCCTGTACTGCGCTTGCGGCATTTGTTGCCCCTGCTGCCCTCGCTGCCCTTGCTGTCCCGGGTTCACCCTATGTTCCTCATCAAAAAATCTCCACAGTGTCTCCCCGTTAATACCATAGTACAACAGCACGTCGCCAGCCTCATCATCATTGCCTTGCGCGGTTCCCACCATCGCCAAAAGAACATGTTCAACGCCCACCCGGGAACCCCCGGTATCTTCAGCCGCTTCCTGCGCGCACGACAACACATAGCGCAACCGTTCAGAATAAACCAAATTGCCAAAACGCCTCTCGTCATACCCTTCATCGCGCCACGCCTGCTGCACGCTACGCACCGCCCCGATGACAACATCAACAGGAATGGACAATCTGGCCAGCAACCGCGACATAACACCTCCCGGCTGCCCCAACAAAACCAAAAGCAGATGCTCAGGCTCCAACGCGCTCTGATTATTTCGTTCGGCCAGAACCGCAGCCTGGGTCAACGCCTCTTGAACTTTGTTATCTAACATATTTGTATCAAATGCCACAGGAATTCCCCCAGATGACGGACACCCGCCCTAAATACTTCATAACAAATGATGCCTGCTTAATATATTATCCTACCATGTGTTTTCCCTTTTGCGCAACAAAATAATCTCGGAAATGTTATCATACTCATAAATATGATATAATATGGGCTTAGACAAAGCAAGACTTGCCTTACAGACAACACTTCATACGATATCCGAAAGGAGCTGCGCAACACCTATGACCATCAAGCCAATAACCAAAATTCTTGTGGCCAATCGCGGCGAAATTGCTACCAGAATCTTCCGCGCCTGCAAAGAATTGGCTATACGCACCATTGCCGTTTACTCCGAAGAAGACAAATACGCCCTCTTCCGCACCCGGGCGGACGAAGCCTATCAAATCGGGCGCAAAATGAAACCCATCGACGCCTATCTTAACATCGAAGAAATCATCGACTTGGCTCAGCGCAAAGGCGCCAACGCCATTCATCCCGGATACGGCTTCCTGTCCGAAAACCCCCACTTCGCTCAAAAATGCGAAGAAGCCGGCATCATCTTCATCGGCCCCCGCTCCGAAACCCTGGAAAACCTCGGCGACAAAATCAAATCCAAAATCCTGGCCGAAAGCGTCGGTGTGCCCACCATTCCCGGCGTCGCCCGCGCCCTGCACGACGTCGAAGAAGCCCTGGCCTTCACCCGGCAACACGGCTTCCCCGTCATCCTCAAAGCCTCCGCCGGCGGCGGCGGCCGGGGCATGCGCGTGGTTCACCGGGAAGCAGACCTCGAACTGGAATTCCAAAACGCCAAACGCGAAGCCAAGAAAGCCTTCAGCATCGACGACATCTTCATCGAAAAATACCTCGAATGCCCCAAACACATCGAAGTCCAAATCCTCGGCGACAACCACGGCAACATCGTTCACCTCTACGAACGAGACTGCTCCATCCAGCGCCGCCACCAGAAAATCGTCGAATTCACCCCGGCCTTCGGCGTCTCCCCCGAACTCAGAGCCAACCTTCATCAAGACGCCCTTAAAATCGCCCGCGCTGTTCAATACGCCAACGCCGGTACCGTCGAATTCCTTGTGGACGGCCAAGACCGGCACTACTTCATCGAAATGAACCCGCGCATCCAAGTGGAACACACCATCACCGAAATGACCACAGGTGTCGACATTGTCCAAAGCCAGATCTATGTCGCTCAAGGCTACACCCTGGACTCCCCTGAAATCGGCATCCCTTCCCAAGAAGCCATCGAACCCCGGGGTTACTCCATCCAATGCCGCATCACCACCGAAGACCCCCTGGCCAACTTCACCCCCGACACCGGCCGCATCGACGTCTACCGCACCGGCTCCGGCTTCGGCATCCGCCTGGACGGCGGCAACGGCTACACAGGCGCCGTCATCTCCCCCTTCTACGACAGCTTGCTGGTGAAAATCATCTCTTGGGCCCGCACCTTCGAAGGCGCCACCAAAAAAGCCGTCCGTTCCATCAAAGAACTCAATGTTAAAGGCGTCAAAACCAACGAAGCCTTTCTTATCAACGTTCTCAACCACAAAAAATTTCTCAGCGGCGAATGCGACACCCACTTCATCGACGACACTCCCGAACTCTTTGACATCACCCCCCACAGTGACGTCGAAACCAAAATCCTCCGCTTCATCGGCGAAAAAGCCGTCAACGAAAGCCGTGGGCTCAAAAAAGAATTCAACATCCCCCCCCTCCCCAAACTCTCCCCAGCCGACGACGCTCTGGCCGCGAATCCCGACACCCTGCCCGGCGTCCGTCGGCTCCTGCTCGACCAAGGCCCCCAAGCCTTCGTCACCTGGATCCACAGCCAGAAAAAACTTCTCCTGACCGACACCACCATGCGGGACGCCCACCAATCCCTGCTGGCCACACGCATGCGCACCCGGGACATGACCAACATCGCCCCCGCCACCGCCTTGCTGGCCCAAGACTTGTTCTCCCTGGAAATGTGGGGCGGCGCCACCTTCGACGTGGCCTACCGGTTTCTGCGGGAATCCCCCTGGCGTCGTCTTCAGGCCCTGCGCCGGCTTATTCCCAACATCCCCTTCCAGATGCTTATCAGGGGCGCCAACGCCGTGGGCTACACCTCCTATCCCGACAACGTCATCCGTAAATTCATCCAGGAAGCCGCCGGCCAAGGCATAGACATCTTCCGTATATTTGACAGCCTCAACTGGCTGCAAGGGTTAACCGTCTCCTTCGAGGAAACCATGAAAACCGGCAAAATCGCCGAAGTCTGCATGTGCTACACCGGCGACATCCTCGACGAAAAACGGGATAAATATCCCCTCAAATACTACGTCGCCATGGCCAAAGAAATCGAAAACATGGGCGCCCACATCCTCGGCGTCAAAGACATGGCCGGCTTGCTCAAACCTTACGCCGCCACCAAACTGATTTGCGCTCTCAAAGACGAAATCACCATCCCCATCCACCTGCACACCCACGACACCAGCGGCAACGGTATCGCCACCCTGCTCATGGCCGCCGAAGCCGGCGTTGACATCGTCGACGCGGCCCTCAGCCCTCTGTCCGGGTTAACAAGCCAACCCCCCCTCAACTCCATTGTCGCCGCCCTCAAAGACACCCCTTACGATACAGGCCTCGATCTGGACAACCTCCAACACCTCTGCGACTATTGGGAGGAAGTCCGCACCGCCTACGATCAGTTTGAAGTCCCCCTGTCCACCGGATCAGCCGAAATCTATAAATACGAAATCCCCGGCGGCCAATACACCAACCTCAAACCCCAGGTGGAAAGTTTCGGCTTAGGACACCGTTTCAATGAAGTCAAAGAAATGTACCGCACCGTTAACACCATGTTGGGCGACATCATCAAAGTCACCCCCACTTCCAAAGTCGTGGGCGACATGGCCATCTTCATGATTCAAAACGACCTTACTCCGGAAAACATTCTCGAAAAGGGCCGCTATCTCGCCTTCCCCGACTCTGTGGTTGACTACTTCAAAGGCATGCTCGGCCAACCCGCCGGCGGCTTCCCCGCCGACTTGCAAGCCATCGTGCTCAAAGGCGAAGAAGCCATCTCCTGCAGCCCCGGCGACATCCTGCCCCCAGCCGATTTCGACGCCATCGACGCCAAACTCGCCGCCGAATACGGCCTGGACGCCAACATCCGCAACGCCCTCAGCTACGCCCTCTACCCCAAAGTCTACGGCGAATACCTCGACTCCCTGAAACAGTACGGCTACCTCAACAACCTGGACAGCCATGTGTACTTTTACGGTCTGCGTGAAGGCGAAACCAGCGAAATCGATCTGGACGAAGGCAAAATCCTCATCGTCAAACTTGTTGAAATCAGCGCCGTTGACGACACCGGTCATAAGACAGTCGTTTTCGAAGTCAACGGCAACCGCAGGGAAATCAAGATCTATGACAAGAACTTCGACCAAAGCGTTCAGCGGGAAATCGTTCAGATGGCCGATCCCCAGAATCCTCTGGAAATCGGAGCCTCCATTAACGGCGCCATCAGCAAGATCCTTGTTACTGAAGGCGATGCTGTTGATGAGAATAAGATTCTGGTTGTTATCGAGGCCATGAAAATAGAAACCAATGTGGCCGCTGTTGTGCCTGGGAAAGTGAGTTCTATCCTTGTCAGCGAAGGGCAGGCTATTCAGTCCGGGCAGCTGTTGATGGTCATGAGTTCTTAATCTTAGGTCGCGGACGGAATCCCCCTTGGAGATTGGGGCTGCTTGAGCCGGGCCGGGGCCTGTCCCCCAAGCCGTTCTCCGGTCTGGTGCGGCTCTAGCGCTCGTACGCTGCAAAAGCAAAACTCGCTCCGCTTTGCTTCGCTCAAACAGTTGCTTTTGCTTACGCTCCCTTCGCGTGAGAGCCGCATCCAGCCCTCCGCAAAGGCTTGGGGGACAGGCCCCGGCCCGGCTCAAGCAGCCCCAATCTCCAAGGGGGCTACGTCGCGCTCTGAGATTTTTGGGGTTGGGGAGTATGAGAGTGAAACGGGGAGGGATTGATGAACAAATATAAGTATATTAAGGCGGACGCTTTCTCTTCTGCAAATTCTTTGGGCAACCCTGCCGCCTGTCTTTATTTGACTAAAGACCAAACTTTGACGGACACTCAGATGCTGACTGTTGCCAAACACCATAAAGGGTTTGTTTCTGAAGTCGTTTTTTGCAAAGATATCGATCATTCATCCTATGAGTTGGTCTATTTCTCATCTGAATGTGAGGTCAGTTTTTGCGGACACGGTACAATCGCGTGTCTATACCCGTTGATAAAGAACATCCCTGAACTGCGGTCACTGCCGGAGTTATGGGTTCACACACGCCGAAAAGGGCCCTTATTGGTCTACAACAAAATCACCGATTACGATGGGATTTTTATTTCTGCGCCGGCGCCTATTCAGCTGGAGATCCCTGTCTCTGCGGAAGAAATTGCGGATAGTTTGCAGACGACCGCCTCTGTCCTTGCCAGGGATTATCCCATCGATTTTATTGATGCAGGCAACAGAACACTTATTGTGCCTTTTTTTGATTTCAATCAGGAAGTGACCCTATCCCCCGATGAACAAAGGCTCAAACAATTTTCCCTGGCCAACAATATCGATGTTATCCTCATCTTCTGCAGGGATACGGAAAATAAGACCCATTTCGTTCATACGAGGGTGTTTGCAGCCAAATACGGATATTTGGAAGACCCTGCAACCGGTTCTGCCAACGCGGCTTTAGGCTATTATCTGCTGAAAAACACTATATGGGATGGTCATAAAATATCTATTGAGCAAGGCGGCCAGGACCGGGTTTTTAATACCGTTCATCTTTGTACAGAAAATAAGCGGCTTCTTTTTGGCGGCAGCGCTGTTACGCGCATTGAGGGGTTCTATTATATTTAGTTGGACAGCTCAGGTTTTTTTCGACTATGGTAAGCATCTGTCTGATCTGCATACCGGTGCGTTTGGCGAAGGGCTCACGCGGTATTGCCTCCCTTTCTACGGGCCCACCTTACAACAACACCTGGCCGGCCCCCTCCAGAAACCGTTGTATTCCTTTCGGGGCCAGCCGGAAATAGGCCTTGCCGCCCTTTTTCTCTACTTCCACAAACCCTGTTAGGAGCAGCGTGTTCATATGATGGGAGACGGTGGCCGGGGTCAAACCAACTTTTTCAGCGATTTCCAAGTTGTATAAGGAGGTTTCTTTGAGCACCATGAGGATTTCCAGTTTGCTTTTTTCGCTGAGGGCTTTGGCGCCGACAACAAGCTCTTCTCTGGTAAATTCGGCGCTGTTCCCCGCAGCCTTGTCGGCCAACAGTCCGTAAAACACCACATCCTCCAACGCCATCACCACCATAGGCACGGCAAAGGTCGGCACAATAGGCACGCCGATGGTGACTTCATGGCAGATCTGCATGAGCCGGGTTTTGTCAGGGTCACTGAAAAGAGACCTTGCGTGGTTAAGCAGACCCGTCAGCTCAACCTTCACTTTCTCCCGCGCCTTCTCATAAGCCGGCAGGTTTTCTGACACAGCCGCCGCGATGGTCTCCAGCTGTTTTTTTGGCGATTGAGAAAGCAGCATGACCTGCCATTTGGTATCGGCGGAAAATCCCAAGGTTTCCAGCCCTGTGACCATGCCCTCCGGATGCTCCGTTATCTCCCGCAGAGCACTGCCGACTTCCGCCGCGACCTCTCCATCCTCTGCCGCGCTGATAGCCGCAAACCAGTCGGGACGCCGCCAAAAAATTTCCGCGTACAAGCCGAGCAGGATTACGTCCATCCCCCGCAGCAGCGCCGCCCCGGGGGAATCCACCATATTTTTTTGGAATGCGGCAAAGTATTTCTCGACGACACGGAAGTTACGGGCGTAAAAACTCTCGCCGTCCATCCCCAGGGCATCTAATTCCTTGACGGCAGCGGCTTTTTCTTCGTCGCCCCATTGGCTGTTCGCCAGCAGAAACAGGGTCTCAAACTCGGGGTGAAGCTCTGTAATCATCGGATATCACCTCCTTTCTCTTGGGAATCCTGCAGAACCCCTCTCGCCAGGAAGTCGGCAAATCCCCCTTGAGCTTTGACCAGGCTGTCATAGTCTCCCGACTCCAGAATGCGCCCGTTCTCCAAAAAGAGAATCCCGTCGTAACGGCGCAGCAGTTCGGGCGTCAGATTGTGGGTGATGGTTACCATGGTGATGCCGGGCATCTCCAATAGAGCTGTTTCTATGTCCCAGGCTGTCTGCCAGTCCACAGCGGCCGTGCCCTCATCCAGGATAAGGATTGGCTTCTTCTGAATCAAGGCCCGTGCCACCGCGACGCGCTGCCTCTGTCCGCCGGAAAGGTTGACGCCGTTTTCCCCGACGGCTGTATCCAAACCCTTTTCCATTTGCCCGAGGAAACGACCAACGCCACTGGCGGTCAGCGCCCGCCGCCATTCTGCCTCCGTGTATTGCCGGTGCAGATCAATATTATCTTGAATAGTTTCATCGAACATATACACATTCTGATGGATGAACGATATTTGCGCCAGCAGTTTGTCAATGTCCAGCTGACGCAGCTCTTTCCCGTCCACAGTAATGCTGCCGGCATACCCGCCATAGTTGGCGCAGAGCAGCTTAACCAACGTCGTTTTGCCGCTGCCGCTGCCGCCGATAATGGCGTATTTCTTGTTCTTTGCCAACATAGCGTTGAGATTGTCCAGCACCATAGGTCCGGATTTATAGCCGAAAGAGACATCTTCAAAGCGGATGGCGTCGTTGAACACCGGCTCTTCTTTACCCTGAAAAACGGAAGGCTGCTCCGTGCTGATCGCCTGGATGCGTTCCATCACCGAGCGGGCACCCATAATGCTTGGGGCACTCTGCATAATCACCGCCACCGGCCCCACGAAAGTGCCGCTTAATTGGAGAACGGCCAGCAAAACGCCGGCGCTCATATGGCCATTCAAGGCCAGGTAGCCGGCCACAAGCATCACAACCAGCTGGGCGCCACCGCCCAACACTTGGGATAATCCCTCACTGAGGGCCGTCAGCCGGTCAACAGCGTATTTGTGGCCTGCCACGGCGTCGTTTTGGCCGGCAAAATCTTTCCGGGCTCTGTCCGTAAGCTGAAAGGAACGAATGACGTCATACCCAGAAAGCTGATCCTTGAGACTGATCGTAAACATGGCGAAACTTTTGGACAGCAGCTCTTGCCTGTGGCTAATCGGCTTGCCTAGGCTCGCCGGAATCAGGTACATGGCAACCAAGCCCACAAACATCACACCGGCAATAATGGGGCTGTAATAGATGAGCGCGGCCGCCGCCAGCACGAAAACAAAGGCATACTGGAAAATCATCAAAATAGGGACAAGCCCGGTTTCCTCCACGGTTTTTACATCGTTGGTCAGCGCCGAGATGGTGTCAGCGGTGTTGATACCATGAAAGCTTTCGACGTCTCGGGAGAGGACGCCGTTGTACAAGGATCTCCGCATATCCCACACACACCGCACAATAAGTTTTTTGGTGCAAAGGCTGCTCAGCCAAGCGACAATGCCGAGGCCCGCAATGTAGAACGGCACAATCCACACCATCCTGTGAAACAAGTCCCAATCGCCGTTTACAATGGCGTCAAGGATGTATTGCAAGACAAAAGCAGCCCCGACAGTAACAATAGACAACAGGAAGCTCGTTAGAATGGCTGCCGCAAACAGAATTTTGTGTTTCCTTAATATCTCTATCATCTAATACCCCTCCTTTATATTTGATTTTCATCTAATGTAAATTCAGTGTATCATGTTCTTCGAATTTTGTCAAGATGTCTCACAATATTCTAACACAAGGTCTGTCCGTTATTGATCAGACCCCAGCCGGAGGGGCAGGAGGGGGGCGGTTGGGCACAGGGCGGAGCCGTTCTTCGTGGCGGCGCGGGGTCTAAGGCCTTTATGCGAAAAGCGCAAATAAGGCAGCCTGCGCTTTTTTCCGCTCCAAGGCCTAAGCCCCGCTGCCGCCACTTCCGAAAAGGCTCCGCCCTGTG
>Ga0082212_10001766_pt1 | contig 31846 bp, 33 predicted proteins | sample TergutNt197P3_FD_71548 | JGI IMG/M metagenome (GOLD analysis project Ga0082212, IMG submission 71548) | Neocapritermes taracua P3 segment gut microbial communities from Petit-Saut dam, French Guiana - Nt197 P3 | ecosystem: Host-associated > Arthropoda: Insects > Digestive system > Gut ...
ATGCTTGGAAAACGGCGGGGGTGTTTATGTTACTCCATATATTGTGCCGGAAAGCGACGCTTCATCTACATATAGTTACTTTTTGTAACCCTTGTAACTTTTTTGTTAATTATTTACGAATTATGTTAACTTTCGCTTGCAATCAAAGGGAAAACCCTGTATAGTGGAACAATCAAAAGGGGAGATGGATGTGCCCAACAAGATATTCCAGCCGGCCATTGTTGAAATGAAGGAGTCCACCTCCCGTACGCTGGGCGTGATCGACGAGAACGGGAGCATCATCGCCTGTTCCGACAGTTCGCTTATGGGACTGCGCTGGGGTGCGGTTGCCGCTGAAATGGAACCGGACGGCTCCGGCTGTTTCCGTGTACGGGGATATACCTTCAAAGTGCTGCGGAGCGTTTCGTCCGGCATGGAATTTGCCGCTTTTGTCGAAGGGGTGGACGAGCTTGCGCAAAGCCTGTGCGGGATCGTGGCGGCCGGGCTGAACAGCGCAAAGGATTATTACGACGAAAAACACGACCGGGCGACCTTTATCAAGCATATCCTTTTAGACAACGTATTGCCCGGCGATATATACATGAGGAGCCGTGAGTGGAGCTTCGACGGAACGGTCAACCGCGCCGTATTTTTGGTGCGGCAGACAGGCGAAGCCGACAGTGCCGTTGTGGACATCCTCAAAGGGCTCTTCCCCGAACGCCACCGTGATTTTGTCATCTCGATGGGGGAAAAAGAGGTGGCTCTTGTCAAAGAAATTGATGGGAATGCCACAGCGGCTGTTTTATACAGCCTGGCTGTCACCATTGAGGATACCCTGCGCAGTGAATTGATGGTGTCCACCGTCATCGGCATCGGCTCGGTGTGCAAGCAAATCAAAGACCTTGCCGCTTCTTACAAAGAGGCGGAAGTGGCCATTGAGGTCGGCAAGGTGTTCGATACGGCCAAAAGCATTGTCGCTTACGAAAGCCTCGGCCTTGGGCGGCTGATCTACCAGCTCCCGACAAGAATGTGCGAAATGTTCCTGACCGAGATTTTCAAAAAGAACGGCATCGACGTCTTAGACCGCGAGACGCTTGACACCATCCTTTGTTTCTTCGACAACAGCCTGAACATCAGCGAAACGTCGCGCAAACTCTTCGTCCACCGCAACACGCTGGTGTATAGATTGGAAAAGATACGCAAACTGACAGGGCTTGACCTGCGCGAGTTTGACCACGCGGTTGTGTTCAAGGTAGCTTTAATGGTGCATAGATACTTAGCCAGCAGTGTGACGGAGTAGAGGAGTGATTTTCTACGGTAAGGCTTGTAGATGTATATAAAACCTACGACAACGGCACCAAAGCCCTCCGGGGGGTGACGCTGCGCATCGACGACGGCGAGTTTATCTTCCTGGTCGGCCCTTCCGGCTCGGGCAAATCGACCATCATCAAACTGCTGACCAGCGAAATACGCCCCAGCGAGGGGAAGGTCATGGTCAACGGCTACAACATCAATACCATTAAACCGGGAGCCGTCCCCATGCTGCGCAGGACGCTCGGCGTCATCTTTCAGGATTTCCGCCTGATCGAGAAAAAGAACGTATTTGAAAACGTGGCCTTTGCCATGCGCGCCGTGGGAGCCGCCCCGAGGGAGATCAAAAAGCGTGTGCCGTATGTGCTTGACCTGGTAGGGCTTTCGCACAAAGCCCGCCGCCGCCCGCACGAACTCTCGGGCGGCGAGCAGCAGCGCGTTGCCATCGCGCGCGCCCTGATCAACAACCCGATGGTCATCATCGCCGACGAGCCGACCGGCAACCTCGACCCGGCGCGCTCGTTGGAAATCATGACGCTGCTGGAGCGCATCAACGCGCTTGGCACAACGGTTTTGGCAGTCACCCACGAAAAAGCGCTGGTCGACCGTTTCGCCAAACGCGTCATCGCCATCGACGGCGGAAGGATTGTAAGCGATAAACAGGGTGGGTATTTTACGAGCGGCCCCACCGCCCGGCAGTGAGCGGGAATTTATTTCCCGCCACGCCCGCCGGGCGCGCGTGGGGCGTGACAGGAGTCCTGAATGAACAGACACGTCGTTAGATATTATTTCACCGAGGGGCTGCGGGGGATATTTCTCCACGCGTTCTCCAGTTTTGCCGCCGTGGGCGTCATCACCGCCTGCCTGCTGATCATGGGCAGCTTTACCCTCGTTTCCATCAACATCCAGTCTATGGTCACCGAATTGGAACAAGGCAGCGAAATATCCGTCAAAGTGGATAAGTCCCTCAGCGACGCCATGGCGCGCAGTTTGGGAAGCCGCATCAGCGAATTGGACAACGTCATGAAAGCGGAGTTTTACTCAAACCAGCAAACCTTTGACGATATGGTGGAAAAAAACGGCGAAATGGCCATGATGGGTTATACGCCGGACATCTATCATCACCGGTATAAAGTATACCTTGTGGACGTACAATTCGCAGAAGAAACGGTTGAACAGCTCAACGCCCTGCCCGGCGTGGCGGAGAACGGGGTCACGCTGGAACGGGAACTGCTCGGAACCCTCCTTTCCATCCGGCAGGTCGTCCGACTGGTGTCGGTGGCCTTGATCGCCGCCCTGCTGGTCGTCTCCCTCTTCATCATGCAAAACACCATCAAGCTGGCCACCTTTGAACGGCGCGAGGAAATTTCCATCATGCGTGTCGTGGGCGCGACCAAGGGGTTTATAAGACGCCCCTTCGTGGTGGAAGGGTTTATATTGGGTTCGATGGCGGGGCTGCTGGCCTACATTATTCAGTCGTTTGCCTACAAACGCTTTGATCAGGCCTTTGAACCGATCGACGTGATCAACACCATCCCCTTCGCCGAGCTATGGCTCCCTGTGCTGTTTACCTTCATCCTAACCGGCTTTTTGGTCGGCGTTTTCGGGTCGATGATGACCATCCGTAAATACTTAAAGGCTTAGAGGTGATTCCCATGCAAAAAAGACATAAGCGCATAGCCATGATCATCGCCGTCTTCTTGGTGGCGGTGCTGGTTTTGTCCATCCTTATACCGGCGTTGATCACAGACGCGTCGGTGACCCAAAAGGACATCAACGACAAAAAGAAGGAATTGGAGAGCATTACGGCCGATAAGCTGAAAACCCAGGCTTTGCGCAAGGACATGGAGAACAAAAAGGCCGACGTCGCCCAGCTCAAAGCCCTGTATGACGAGCAGATCGCCCTGATCGACCGGGAAATCGAGCTGACAACCGAACTCATCGCCCAATTGAATGTTGCCATCGGTCAAAACTTGCAGGAACTGCAAGAGATGCGGGAACGGGAGGCCGAACTGGCCGCTCTTTATCTCGTCCGCCTTCAGGCTATGGAGGATATGGGGGATTTATCGTACCTGAGCATCCTGCTCCGCGCTCAAAGCCTGACCGAATTCTTATCGCAGTGGGACGCTATGCAGGAAATCATAAAGCTCGATCAGGATTTGGCGGCGGAGTTGATCGGCGAACGGGAAAAGATCGAGGAAACCATCATAAGCATGGAAGAGGACAGGCGGGAAGTGGAGACCCGGCGGCAGGAACTGTTTGACCAGCAGGCCGAACAGGCGGTTTTGGCGGCGGAGGCGCAGGCCTTGATGACGTCATACGCGGCCGAGGTGGCCAAACACCAAACCGATGAAAAGAAACTGGCTGAAGCCGAAGCGGCCACAAGAAAAGAAATCGAGGACATGGCCAAGGAATGGGCGCGGATTCAGGAAGAACTGCGCAAACGCAACAACAAATATGTCGGCGGCGAATATATGTGGCCTGTGCCGGGACATACCACCGTATCCAGCCCGTTCGGCGACCGCATTCATCCTGTGTATAAAGTGAAACGGAAGCACACCGGCATCGACATCCCCGCGCCCAAAGGAACAAACATTGTCGCGGCTAACGCGGGCGAGATCATCATCAGGAAAAAAGCCAGTGGCTACGGCAACTACATCGTCATCGACCACGGCGGCGGCCAGGCGTCGCTCTACGCCCATATGAACGCGTTCAACAGCAAGTACACCGTCGGTTCAAACGTAAAGGCGGGCGACGTCATCGGCTATGTCGGAACAACCGGGGTATCAACCGGCAATCATCTGCATTTCGAGATCAGTATCAACGGCGAACACGTAGACCCCGAACCGTATTTGAAGGGCAAATAGAAAGGAACAACGCATGAAAAACCGCGTAAACATCATAACGGCTGTCGTGCTGATGGCTCTGACCGGGCTTTTGACCTATGTCGTCACCTTCTCTATGGTGCGGGAGGACTTCAACCGGCAGCTGGACGTGTTCAGCACGCGGCGGGAAGAGCTGGACTCGTTTTTTGAAGCACTTGATAACATTGAAAACAGATACATCGGCGGCACGGAAAAAGACAAGCTGGTTCAGGGCGCGATCGACGGTATGATCAAAGCAACCGGCGATCCCTGGGCGTTTTATTTAGGACCCGATGATTTCCGCGCCTATCTCCAGTCGCAGAGCAACCAGTCGGTCGGCATCGGCGTGACGGTGGAGCCGGATGAGAGGGGCGTTAAGATCACCGAGGTACTCAGCCAGTCCCCGGCCGCGGAAGCCGGTCTTTTGGCGGGCGACGTCATCACCCATATTAAGGATGACGCGATTGCCGGCATGGAGTTCAACGACGCGGTGTCCGCCATGCGGGGCAATGAATTCACCACAGTGATGCTGACGGTCAGCCGCCCGGACGAGGAAAACAGGAGCTTTTCGGTGGAAATCATGCGCCGCACCGTCATTCGTGATCCGGTGGTATCCGGCATCATTGAGTCGGCGCGGGGCAAAACCGGATATATAAGGATCATCAACTTCGACGACCATGTGGACACCGAATTTATCAGCAAAGTCAACGAGCTGATCAAAGAAGATGTAACCGGGCTGATCTTCGACGTGCGAAGCAACCCGGGGGGCAAACTGTCGGTTTTGGTGCGTATGCTGGATCATCTGCTGCCTGAAGGAGACCTCATCACCTTGCGGTATAAAGACGGGCACGACGATGTGCGCACCTCCGATTCGGAGTGCATTGAGCTGCCGATGGCCGTTTTGATCAACGGGGACAGTTACAGCGCGGCGGAATTTTTTGCCGCCTGCCTCCGGGAATACGACTGGGCGGTGCTGGTGGGCGAAAAAACCAGCGGCAAGGGATACGCTCAGGAAACCATCCGGCTTCCCGACGGCTCGGGATTCAATCTATCCACAAGCGAGTATTTTACGTCCAAAGGGCATAGTTTGGCGCATGTCGGCCTGACGCCCGATGTGGAAGTCACATTGCCCGCCGATGACCAAAAACATATCGGCTCAATGGATCCCGGACTTGACCGCCAGTTGGCGCGGGCTTTGCAGGAATTGCGCGCCGGTTAGTCTATAACGCCGGACATCTTCATATATTTCTTCCCATAACCAAAAGAAATGGGAGGAAGGAATATGTTTGCCGTACTCGAGACGGTAACCGTCCCCGAACGGCGCGGATGGTTGCGAAACAGCCACAGGTTATCCGCACGCGAAAAGCCCAGTTATCTTAGTGTCACGCTCGAACTGCCGCTGAACATGCGGGAGGCCAGATTGCGGAAACGGGTGCTGAAAGCCCTCCGTGCGGCCAAAAAGTCCGGGTCGAACGGGATCGTTCTGCCCAAAGGATTTCCGTTTCCCGAATTGCCCGGGCAGGTTGACCTTGCCGTATCCAGCCCGGTTCCGCTCCTCCGCAGGCTTGCGGCGCACCTTTGCCGTTTTGCCGTGGAAGGGAACGGCGTGCCGTGGGAGAAGGTAAGGCTCTCGCTGATCGGCAGGCGTTCCACCCCGGAGATGCTTGCGGCGGCGCAGCAGCTCGCGCCGCTGACAGGCGCGCTGCACATCGAAGCGGGCGGGGATACCGAAGCGGTCTGTTATTTCCTGCGCGGCCGTTACGGCCTTTCGGCCGCCGGACGTCCGGCCAAAACGGAAGACGGCGTTTATGACGTGGTGCTTTTGTTTTCCGCCGAAGGAAGGTTCGCCGTTCCTCAGGACGCCCTTGTGCTCAACCTAACGGGCGGCATCCCCGCCGTATCGGGCGGGCGTGTTGCCGACGGGGCGGTTTTAGACCCGCCGCGGCAGATGCGGAAGGAATGGCCTCCGGGATGCGACGACGGAGCCTTGCTGGCCGCCCTTTTGGCCACCGGGCAGATCACTTTGAGCGACGTTGGGATACGCGGGCTGACCTACAGAGACAGCCTCATAAAATTCTAGTTGACAAAGACGCGGCGAACCGCTATACTTTCACTACTGTTTGACGCTGCACCTAGAGAGCGGGCGTAAAATTCCATAATTGTAAAGTTTCAGACGGACATTGTCGGCGGCGACACGCCGTTGCCGAAAGGAATGATTGCCTTGCAAAAACAATTCAAGATGACCCAGGAAAACTACAAAAAGCTGGAAGAGGAACTGCGTTACCTGAAAACGGTTCGTGAAGCCGAGGTGGCCGACCAAATCAAGGAAGCGCGCAAGTTCGGCGACCTCTCGGAAAACAGTGAGTATGACGAAGCCAAAAACGAGCAGGGAAGGGTTTTTTCCCGCATTGCCGAGATCGAAAACATCCTTGCCGGAGCCGTCATCATCCAAACCGGGCAGATTTCCACCGATACGGTCAGCCCGGGCTGCCGCGTCGTTGTGGAAGACCTTGACAGCGGCGAGCGGGAGGAATACGCCATCGTAGGCAGTCAGGAAGCCAATCCGGCGGAATACCGCATTTCCGATGAATCCCCGTTTGGTCAGGCTTTGGTGGGGAAATCGGCGGGAGATGAATTAACGGTAGACGTCCCGGCCGGAAAGCTGCGGTACCGCATCATAGAAATATCGGTATAACGGTAGGGGCGGCCATTGGCCGTCCGTTACCTTATGGGAGTGGAAAATAGATGGACAATCAGGAGCAGAGCCTCAGCGAGCTGCTGCAAATCAGGCGGGACAAGCTCTCGGCATTGCAGAGCGCGGGTAAAAACCCGTACAGCGTCACATCGTATGGGCGCACCCATTTGGCGGAAAGCATCAAAGACAGCTTTGAAACGCTCGAAGGGCAAACGGTGCGCGTCTGCGGGCGGCTGATGAGCAAGCGGGGCATGGGCAAAACCGTCTTCTGCGACTTGCTCGACGGTTCCGGGCGCATCCAGCTCTATGTCAAGCTGGACGACGTCGGCGAAGAGGTCTTCGAGGAGTTCAAAAAATGGGACATCGGCGACATCGCCGGAGCCGAAGGCAGTGTTTTCCGCACCAAAAGCGGCGAAATTTCGGTGCGGGTGAACGACATACGGCTCCTCTCCAAAAGTTTACGCCCTCTGCCCGAAAAATTCCACGGCCTGACCGATATGGAAACGCGTTACCGTCAGCGGTATATCGACCTGATCTCCAACCCGGAGGTGCGCGATACCTTTGTAAAACGCTCAAAGGCGTTGAACGCGATACGCCAATTCATGGCAAATGAAGGGTTCCTTGAAGTGGAGACGCCCATCCTGCATATGATTGACACAGGCGCGGCGGCGCGTCCGTTCAAAACGCACCACAACACCCTTGATATACCGATGCTGCTGCGGATCGAGATGGAGCTTCATCTCAAACGGCTGATCGTGGGCGGGTTCGACCGGGTTTTTGAAATCGGGCGCAACTTCCGCAACGAGGGGATGAGCCCCAAGCATAATCCTGAGTTTACCATGTGCGAGTTTTATCAGGCCTATACCGATTACAATGGCATGATGGATCTAATCGAACGGCTCTTCGCCCATGTGGCCGAAACCGCGACCGGCACAACAAAGCTGAGCTATCAAGGGGAAGAAATCGACCTCACCCCGCCCTGGTCGCGGCTGACCATGGCCGAAGCGGTCAAAAAGTACGCAAACATTGATTGCGGCGGATGGACGACCGATGAAGAAGCCCGGAAGTGCTTAAAAGAGCTGCATATCCCCTGTGAAAGCCATTTTACAAAGGGTGACTGCCTCAACGCGGTCTTTGAGGAGAAATGTGAGGAACACCTCATCCAGCCCACCATTATTATGGATTATCCGGTGGAGGTTTCGCCGCTGGCCAAATGCAAACCGGACAACCCGCTGTTCACCGAGCGGTTTGAGTTCTTTATGAACGGCTGGGAAGGGGGCAACGCCTTCTCCGAGCTCAACGACCCGATCGACCAGCGCAAGCGGTTTGAGGCGCAAGTCGCCCTGCGCCGTTCGCAAGGCGTTGACGCCCGGGTCGATGAAGATTTCCTGACGGCGATGGAGATCGGGATGCCGCCGACCGGGGGTCTCGGATTCGGCGTCGACAGGCTGGTCATGCTGCTCACCGACAGCCCGTCGATACGGGATGTCTTACTCTTCCCCACCATGAAACCGATCGACTGACAAAAAAGGGGGCTGTCTGATATGATGATGTATTGCCAGCATTGCGGCCGGGCATTGGCCGGGCAGACAGATTATTGCCCCCATTGCAGAAAGCCGCAGGACAAACCTGCCCCCGAACCGGCGGAAGGCGCGGAAAAACGAACAATGTCCGGTCAGGGGTTCAAGTATTGGCTCAAGAATGTCTTTTGGTATCATTATAGGCTCCGCACCTTCGCCATCCTCTTTGCTGTTTTTGTGATCGCCCTCACCGTTTATTCGACCGCCACGGCGGAAAAGAACGATTTTATCTTCATCCTCATGTCGGAAAAGCCGGTAGCCGAAGAGCAGGCAGCCGAGCTGGCCGAATTTTGGATCGAATCAATAGACGGCGTGACCAAACTCTCCTACCATGCCCTTTATCTGCACGATTCGTCCGAATATGCCATGAACGGATGGCAGCTGCTCCAAATCGCGCTGATCAGCGATGAACACAGCGTTTTCATTGTGGGGGAAAGCCTGACATGGGTGTTTGGGGAAAACAACAACAATATCCTCTTCTATACCGCGGAGGAGCTTGGATTGCCCTCGGGCGGGCCGCTGCCGGAGCTGATCCCGCTGCAAGGCATTTCCATGCTGGATGACCTGTATCTCAACTGGGAGCCGATGTACGCGCTGGTCAAACGCCCTTATTATAACCGCGACGGCTCGTTAAAGCCGGAGACGATCGAGCGGAGCGAACTGTCCATTGACTGCCTCAGGGCATTGCTGAACGCATGAACGGTTTGATCACATCCCGTCAAAACCCTTTGATCAAACACATCCGGCGTTTGGGTACCGACGCGGCATACAGACACGAACAGGGGCTGTATTTGGCCGACGGGCGGAAACTGCTGGAAGACGCCCTTCAGAGCGGAACCCGGATAGAACAGGTTCTCATAACCGAAGGGCTGTCACTGCCGTACGATATAGAAACCGTCACTGTCCCCAAAACCTTGATGGACACAATCTCACCTTTGGAGACGCCGCAAGGGGTACTCTTCATTTGCAGGATTCCGCAGCCGCCTCCCGCCCCGCAACGCGGACGCTGGCTGCTGCTCGACCGCATACAAGACCCCGGCAATGTCGGCTCCATCCTGCGCACAGCCGAGGCGTTTGGGTTAGACGGCGTGATGCTGACCCCCGGCTGCGCCGACCCATATAGTCCTAAAGCTGTCCGCGCGGCCATGGGCGCGACCTTCCGATTATCGATAGGCAGCGTGAATATCACATTGCCGCTCTATGCCGCCGATATGGGCGGAACTGTCCTATCCGATTTCCCTGAAGACTGCGTCGTCGCGCTGGGGAGCGAAGGGCAGGGCATCAGCCCGGAGCTGCGAAGCCGCGCCGACGAGATTATTTCAATCCCCATGCCGGGGAAGGCCGAATCGTTGGGCGTCGCGGCGGCCGCGGCGGTGATCTGCTGGGAGATGGGCAAGGGGAAGCAGCATAAATAATATATTATACATTTCAAACAAAGGGGTGAACCATATGTGCACACAGATTCAAGACGAGCTTGACGCAATCAAGGAGAGCATATTACAGGCCGTTCCGGCAGAAACGATTTATCTATTCGGCTCACACGCATACGGTACGCCCAGCGATGAAAGTGACCTTGATATTTATGTTGTTGTGCCGGATGATACAGAGGATATACCTGAACTGCACGGGGATATTCGGTGTTTATTATGGGGGAAAAAGGCAAAGGAACTGGATTTACTGATTGGACGTTCCAGCGTTTTTAATCGCAGGAAAAACGGTCCCACGATTGAAAGAGTGATTGCGGAGAAAGGAACTGTTCTGTATGGAGCATAGATATATCACTGAATGGTTTAAGTATGCCGATATGGATTACATTACCGCTGAACACCTGCGTACGCTTCATCCCCAGCCGTTAGAAATAATCTGTTTTCATTGCCAGCAAACGGCTGAAAAACTCCTTAAAGGATATTTGATTTACAGCGGAGTTACAGAACCCCCGAAGACCCACAATTTGGATACCCTTTGTTTACTGTGCGCGGAATATGATGACCGCTTTCATGAAATCAAAAAGGCAAGCGGAGTATTGACTCAATACGGCATCCAACCTCGGTATCCGAATGAGATGGAAATAGCAGAAAAAGATATGCAAAAAGCACTTGAATACACCAAGCAGATTAGAGATTTTGAACCGCTTGTGAAGATACGTACAGAAATAGGTATGGGGCAGAGCCCCATAAAGGGGTGAACCCAATATGTCGGCACTCAAATACTGGCTGTGGCTCGCCTCCATGCGGGGGCTGGGGCAAACCCGCGCCGCGGCTCTGATCGACGCGCTGGGCAGCCCCGAGAATATCTTCTTCGCCGCCGAGGACGAATGGCGGGCGGCAGCCGACTTGCCCGAACAGGCACTTGCCGAATTGCGCGGGCGATCCACCGACCGCGCCGAACGCATTTTAGAGCTGTGCGACCGCTCCAATACCCGCATCCTCACCATGCAGGACGCCGCCTACCCCGAACGCTTGCGTTCCCTCTACGCGCCGCCCTGCGTACTCTATTATAAAGGGCAGCTCCTCTCCTTCGACGAGGAAGCCGCGCTGGGCGTCGTCGGGACGCGCAATCCCACCGCCTACGGGCAGAATGTGACGATGAAACTGTGTTACCAGTTGGCGGCAAGCGGGATGTTGATCGTGTCGGGGCTGGCCAAAGGGATCGACGCGGCTTCGCATTTGGGCGCGCTTCGGGCGGGGAAACCCACCGTCGCCGTGCTGGGGTGCGGTGTGGATATAATTTATCCGGCTGAAAACAAAGAGTTATATGAAGACATCGCCGCCGCCGGGCTGATCCTCTCGGAATACCCGCCCGGGACGCGCGCCGAAGGGCAGCATTTCCCGGCGCGGAACCGCATCATCTCCGGCCTGTCGCTGGGTGTTTTGGTGGTGGAAGCTCCGCCGGGGAGCGGCGCGCTGATCACGGCCAATCACGCGCTGGAGCAGGGGCGCGACATCTTCGCCGTTCCGGGAAATATTGATAACCGCGAATCGGAAGGCTGCCACCGCCTCATCCGCGAGGGGGCGATTTTAACCGCCCGCGCCGAGGACATATGCTCCGAATACCAAGCCCTTTTCCCACATAAGATAACGCTGGCCGCGCCCCAAACACCGAAACACCTTCCCCGGCTTCCAAAGGTGCTGGAACGGGCTTTGCCGGAAGAAGCACAACCTGTCAAGGTCATCGACTTAACAGAAAAGGTCAAAGCCTACACACCCGACCAACAGCGTATCCTGCTCGTCATCGCTAAAAACGCCATGATCGCCGATGAGATCATCAGCGTCACGGGGCTTCCCGCCCCGCTGGTATTGAGCGAACTCACCATGCTGGAACTGGACGGCATCGTCGTTCAAGTCCCCGGCAGAAGGTATACATTGAACCTCGATTAAACCGGAGGAATTACATTGTCAAAGTTAGTTATCGTTGAATCCCCCGCCAAGGCGCGGACGATCGGGCAGTATTTGGGTAAGGACTATACCGTCATGGCCACCATGGGTCATCTGCGCGACTTGCCCAAAAGCGGCAAAGGCATGGACGAGGGGTTTTCCTTGCAGTATGTCCCGATCGAAGGCAAGGAAGATACCATCAAAAAGCTGAAAACAGCCGCGGGCAAAGCCCAGACGGTTTTCCTAGCCACCGACCCCGACCGCGAAGGCGAAGCCATATCGTGGCATGTGAAAGAACTGCTAGGACTGCCCGACAAAGCCGTCCAGCGCGTGATATTCAACGAGATCACCAAAAAAGAGGTGCAGAAAAGCATTGCCTCCCCGCGCGACATTGATTATCCGCTGGTTGACGCGCAGCAGGCTCGCCGAGCCCTCGACCGCATCGTAGGGTATGAGATTTCCCCCCTGCTGTGGCGCAAGATCAAAAGCGGCCTGTCGGCCGGGCGTGTGCAATCGGTGGCCACCCGTTTGGTTGTTGACCGCGAAGCCGAACGGCGGGCGTTTGTGCCGGAGGAGTATTGGACGATCACGGTAAAACTCAAACGCGAAAAAGGCATCGGGGAATTTGAAGCGGCTTACTTCGGCCCCGAAGGGGGCAAAAAAGCCGAAGTCCCGGATGAGAATGCGGTTAACGTCATTCTCTCGAAAATTCAAGGAGCCTCCGGCGGCTCGCCGGCGTTTTCGGTCAAATCGGTCACCCACAGCGAAAAGAAACGCTCTCCCGCCCCGCCTTTTTCCACTTCGACCCTCCAGCAGGAAGCGTCAAGCCGCCTCGGCCTCTCCCCCCGCCGAACCATGGCGGTCGCGCAGCAGCTCTATGAAGGGGTGGATATAGAGGGGCACGGCCTGACCGGCCTGATCACCTATATGCGCACCGACAGTCTGCGCCTCTCCGACGAGGCCGTCGCCAACGCCCGCTCGTTCATTCAGGGGCGGTACGGCAAAGACTATCTGCCGCCGTCGCCGCGTGTGTATAAAACCAAGAAAAACGCCCAGGACGCGCACGAAGCCATCCGCCCGAGTTATATAGAATTGCCGCCCGAAACGGTGCGCGGCAGTCTTAACGACGAGCAATATAAGCTGTATAAACTCATTTGGGATCGTTTTGTTGCCTGTCAGATGCAGAACGCCGTTTACGACCTGCTGACCATCGACAGCGTGTCGGCGGGTGAAGTCTTCCGCGCCAACCACACCACGAAAATCTTTTCCGGGTTTACAGCGGTTTACGACTACAGCAAAGACGAGCCGGACGCTTCCCTGCCCGAATTGAGCGAAGGCGAAGGGTTGAAACTCCTAGAGGTCACGCCCGCCCAGCATTTCACCAAACCCCCGGCGCGGTATACCGAAGCGACATTGATCCGGGCGATGGAAGAACAGGGCATCGGGCGGCCCAGCACCTATGCCCCCACCCTCTCCACCATAGCCGACCGCGAATATGTGCTGCGTGAGGATAAATCCCTCCGCCCCACCCCGCTCGGCGAAGTGCTGACCGGATATATGAAAGATCGTTTTTCCTATATCGTGGACGTGGCGTTCACCGCCCACATGGAGGAGAGCCTTGACGAGATCGAGCAGGGCAAGCAGGAATGGAAAACCATGCTCAAAACCTTCTACGACGCCTTCTCGGTGACGCGCAACGACGCCGAGGAGGACTTGAAAAACGGGCGCATCCGCATCCCCGACGAACCGACCGACCAAATCTGCGACCTCTGCGGCAAGCCAATGGCGATTAAAATGGGCCGGTTCGGACGGTATGTCGCCTGCACCGGCTACCCCGACTGCAAAAATACCCGCCCGCTGTCAACCCCGGCCGACGGAGCTTGCCCCCTTTGCGGCGGGGTGATCTTGAAAAAGAAATCCAAAAAAGGGTTTGGCTATTACGGCTGCGAGAAAAACCCGGGCTGCCCGTTTATGACGTGGGACACCCCGCAGAAAACCAACTGCCCCGACTGCGGCAAGACCCTCTTCCGGGTGCGCTATCAAAAAGTGCCGATCTGCGAGAACCCGTCGTGCGCGTCGTTCGTGCCCGAGGACAGCAGAGGCTATAAGAAGAAAGCGGAAGACGGCGGGGAAGCGAAAGCAACGGCAAAGAAGGCTCCCGCCAAGAAAACGGCTGCGAAAAAGCCTGCTGCCAAAAAGAAAACAGTTGCTAAGAAGACCGCCAAGTGATCACCGTCGTCGGAGCCGGTCTCGCCGGGTGCGAGGCGGCTTGGCAATGCGCTGAACGGGGTATTGTGGTCACGTTGGTGGAAATGAAGCCGCTCCGGCGTTCACCCGCCCACCGTTCCGACGGGTTTGCCGAGCTGGTCTGCTCCAACTCCCTGCGCGGCGACCGTTTGGAGAACGCGGCGGGGCTTCTCAAAGAAGAACTGCGCCGCTTAGGCAGCGTCATCCTGCGATGCGCCGGGCAAACCAGCGTCCCGGCCGGAGGAGCGTTGGCGGTTGACCGGGAGGCCTTCTCCGCCGCCGTGACACAGACCGTCCGCTCTCACCCGCTGATCACCGTTGAGGCGCGAGAGGTGACGGAAATCCCCAAAGAGGGAGACGTCATCATTGCCACAGGGCCGCTGACCGACGGAGCTTTGGCGGAGGATATAGAGCGTTTTTTGGGCGGACAAGCCCTCTCTTTCTACGATGCGTCCGCACCGCTGATCGCCGCTGAAAGCATCAACATGGATCATGCCTATGCGTCCGCCCGGTATGGACGGGGCGATGCTGATTATTTGAACTGCCCGATGACCAAAGACGAATACCTCGTTTTCCGCGAAGAGCTGGCCGCCGCCAAAGAAGCCCCGGTGCATGGATTTGAAGACAGCCGCGTCTTTGAGGGCTGTATGCCGGTCGAGGTGATGGCGCGGCGGGGCAAGGATACCTTGCGCTTTTCGGCGATGCGCCCGATCGGCCTGCGCGACCCGGCCACCGGAAAGGGAGCCTACGCCGTTTTACAGCTTCGGCGTGACAACGCCGCCGGAACGGTGTATAATATGGTTGGGTTTCAAACCCACCTGACCTTCCCTGAGCAGAAACGTGTCTTCTCGATGATCCCCGCCTTGCGCAACGCCGAGTTTTTGCAATACGGCGTGATGCACCGCAACAGTTATATCGATTCGCCCCGGCTGTTGAACGACCGCTATGAAGTAATCAAAGACCCAAGAGTACGCTTCGCCGGGCAGATCACCGGGGTGGAGGGGTATATCGAGTCGGTGGCTTCAGGGCTGGTTGCCGGGTTGTCACAGCGTTTCCCGAGAGAAACGGCCATCGGCGCGCTGGCGGCATACATCTCCAATCCGGCGAACGACCCGTTTCGACCAACGAAAATCCACTTTGGTCTGCTTCCGCCATTGCCGGACGGCCAAATGGTAAGAGACAAGCAGGAAAAATGCAGACGCTTATCGCAGAGAGCGTTAAAGGAGCTGACAAAATAAATGCGCATTCTTGCAGACGCAATGGGGGGGGACAACGCCCCCTTTGAAATTGTAAAAGGCGCGATCGACGCGGTGAACGAACTGGGTGTGGAAGTCACCTTGATCGGGCGCGGCGAAGATATTTTAGATGTGCTGCGCAAACAAGGGCATGACGACCTGCCGAAAGGCGTTACGGTAACCCACGCCTCACAGGTGGTGGAGATGACCGACAGCCCCTCGGCAAGCGGCAGGGAAAAACCCGATTCATCCATGGCGGTGGGGCTCAGAATGCTTGCCGCCGGAGAAGGCGACGCTTTTGTGTCGGCGGGCAGCACCGGGGCATTGCTGACTGGAGCCATCCTCACGGTGAAGCGCGTCAAAGGCGTCAAACGCGCCGCGCTGGCTCCCGTTGTCCCGACCAAAACGGGCGGCTCGGTTTTGATCGACTGCGGCGCCAACCTCGAATGCAAGCCGGAGTATTTGCTGCAATTCGGCGCGATGGGTTCGTTTTACGCGCAGAAGGTTTTAGGGATAGACAAACCGCGCGTCGGGCTGCTGAACATCGGAGCAGAGGAAACCAAAGGGCCGGAATTGCTGAAAGAATCCTATAAACTGCTCATGGAAGCCGGCCGCGCGGGGATTATCCATTTTGTCGGCAACATCGAAGGGCGGGACGCCGCCTTCGGCGCGGCCGACGTGATCGTGAGCGACGGTTACGCGGGCAATATCTTCCTCAAAACACTGGAGGGGGTCGGGCTTTTCTACGCCGATATGCTCAAAGGCATGTTTACCAAAAACGCCCTGACCAAAGTCTCCGCGCTGATCGTCAAGAGCGGCCTGAGATCCTTCAAGAAGAAGGTCGATTACACCGAAACAGGCGGCTCGCCGCTGCTGGGGCTGCAAAAGCCGGTCATCAAAGCCCACGGCAGCTCCAACGCCAAAGCGTTCAAGAACGCTATCCGGCAGGCCGTCAATTTCTCCGCCGGAGCCGTCATCCCGGCCATCGCGGAGAATATCGCCACTGTCACAGGCGGCGAGGCGGCGTTATGATCAACCACACCTTCCAAAACCCATCCCTCCTCGAAACCGCCCTGACGCACAGCTCTTACGCCAATGAAACGGGCTTGGCGCATAACGAGCGGCTGGAGTTTTTGGGCGACGCCGTGTTAGGGTTTGTCACGGCCGAGCATTTATATCGGCAGCACCCCAACAAGCCCGAAGGGGAATTGACCAAGCTGCGGGCGGGGTATGTCTGCGAACAAAGCCTTGCCGCGGCCGCGAAACGCCTGGGGCTGGGCGAAAAGCTCCGGCTGGGGCGGGGAGAGAAAGCTGACGGCGGCGGCGCGCGGGACTCCATCCTTGCCGACGCGTTTGAAGCGGTGCTGGCCGCGGTCTATCTCGACGGCGGGATCGAACCCTGCCGGAAGATGGTTAAAGAAGCAATACTAAGCAACCCCCCCGCCGTCCCGGTCAGCGACGCCAAGTCGCGTTTGCAGGAGGTCTTGCAGGGTCAAGGCAAACCGGGGCCGGCATACCGCATCGTCAGCGAAAGCGGCCCCGATCACGCCAAAACCTTTGTGGTCGAAGTCGTCATAGACGGAAAATCAGCGTCACAGGGGACGGGGCGGAATAAAAAGCAGGCCGAAATGGACGCCGCGAACAAAGCGTTGGAGAAACTCATATAAACATAAATGCCGGCAAGGAGGTGAACGCGCTCTGGGCACATTGAAATCCATATCCATACAAGGCTTCAAAACCTTCCCCGACCGCGTCGACCTCTCCGTCCCGGACGGGGTGACCGCCGTTGTCGGGCCCAACGGGAGCGGGAAGAGCAACATCGGCGAAGCGGTGCGCTGGGTTTTGGGCGAACAGAACGCCCGCGTCATGCGCTGTGAGAAGAAGATGGAGGAAGTCATCTTCCACGGCTCCGAACGGCGCGGCGCGGTGGGGTTTGCCGAAGTTTCGCTGATGATGGGCAACGAAGACCGTGCCTTCGCAACGGATACCGACGAAGTGACGCTGACCCGCCGCCTCTACCGCTCGGGCGAGAGCGAATATTTTATCAACAAATCGGCCGTCCGGCTGAAAGACATCACAACCCTTCTGCTGGATACCGGGTTGGGGCCGGGCGGCTATTCGATCATCGCGCAGGGCATGATCGACCGCATCATGACCGAAAAACCGGCCGACCGGCGCGGCGTCTTTGAAGAAGCCGCCGGGATTGCCAAATACCGCAGCCGCAAGGAAGAAGCCCAGCGCAAGCTGTCGGCGGCCGAGCAGAATCTGCTGCGCGTGTCGGATAAGATCGGCGAGCTTGAACCGCAGGTCGAATCCTTGCGCGAACAAGCCGAAACCGCCAAAAGGTTTTTACTATTGCGCGACGAACTGCGCAGCATCGACATCAACCTTTGGCTCCACCAAATCGAAGCCATCCGTTCCGGCAAAGACCGGCAGAATGACCAATACCGCGAGGCCAAAGAGCGGTTTGAACAAAGCAAGGCCGAACTGGACGCGCTCTATGCCGATATGGAGCGGATGGAGCGGGAGTCTTTGGATTTGTCGCAATCTTCCGAAACCCTGCGGGAGACTGTATCGGAATTGGAAGGCAAACGCGCCGAAGCCGAAAGCGGGCTGAAACTGCACCAAAACGACATAGAACACATCGAACGGCTGCGGCAAGACCTGCTCTTGGCGTCGGAAAAGCAGGATGAACGTGCCGAGACCCTGCAAAAACAGCAGGATGAACGAATTGCCGAACAGAATCGGATCGAGGAGGCCATTCAGCGGGAAGAAAAAGCCCTTTCCGACTTAGCGGCCGAAGCTCAAAAATTGGCCGAGCAGACTGGAGACATCACGGCGCAGGCCGAAGCCCTCCACGCCAAAGCGGCATTATCGCAGGCGGCTTTGGGGGAGAGCAAGCTGCGCGGCGCGGCGTTGGAAGCCCAGCGGGGCGAACAGGCCGCCCGCCGTCAAACTCTCTATGCCGAGCGGGAGAAAGACGGCTCTGCGCTGGACGAAGCGCGCGGCCGTTTGTCGCTGGTTCAGGGAAAACTGAAAGAGGCACAGGGGAAGGTTGAAGAGCTGGACAATGTCCTCAAAGGCTATACCATCCGCGTCGAACAGCGGGCCAAGAAACTCTCGGAAGCGCGTGACAAGGCCGAAGAACTGCGGCGCGCCCTGCATGAAAAACAGTCCCGCTTGCAGCTTTTGAGCGATTTGGAAAAAGAATACGAAGGCAACCACGCCGTCGCGATGGTGATGAACAGCAAATTATCCGGCCTGCACGGCGTGCTGAGCAGCCTTATCCGCACCAACGACGAAACAGCCGTCGCCATTGAGATCGCGCTGGGTGCGGCGTTGCAGAACATCGTCGTCTCGACCGAAGAAGACGCCAAAGCGGCCATCAGCCTCTTGAAAGAACGCAAAGGCGGGCGGGCCACTTTCTTACCCCTCACCACCGTAGACGGCAACGAGGCGTTGCTCCCAATGGCGGCTGAGGCCGCAGGGACGAGAGATGAGATTGTTGGGCTGGCGTCCCGTTTGGTCGATTGCGATGAGCAATACCGCGGCGTCATCCGCAACCTGCTCGGGCGGACGATCGTCTGCCGGACGCTGGACGGAGCCATCAAGCTCTCGCGCAAAGACGGCCAGCGATTGCGGATCGTGACGCTGGACGGGCAAGTCATCCAAACAAGCGGTGCCATCACCGGCGGCAGCGTCGGGAGAAAAGTGGGCATCTTATCCCGCAAAAACGAACTGGAACGCCTGGGGGACGAGCTGGAAACGCTCACCGGGAAAGCCGCCGAAGTGGGCAAAGGTTTTGAGGAGGCCGAACGCGCTTTCAAGGCGGCGCAGTATGACTTAGATGTAGCCGAAGATGAGCGGCGGCAAGCGCAGGAAGACGCCTCGGGATTGGCCGCCGAGGAACGCCACCGCGCCGCGCTGATGAAAAACATGGAACACGCCAAAGCCCTGTGCGAAGGTGAACTTGCCGAAATCGGCAGGCGGATCGAAACCATCGACGCCGAACGGGGCAAGGAAACCGCCGCCATTGAAGAACACACCGCCGCCATCGAAACGCTGGAGGCGGAGATCGCCGCCCTTTCGGAAAGCCACGGCGCGCTGGACGTCACCGGGGCGGACTTGCGCGAGAGGCAGTCGGCTCTGCGGGAGAGGCTGGCTTCCTTCTCTGCCGAACGCGAAGGCATTCAAAAAGCGGTTGAAGAGCTGGAGGAACGAAAAAAAGACCTCTCGATGGACAGCGAAACACGCGCCGCCACGCTGGACGGCTACCAAAAGCAAGGGGAAGACCTTTTGGCGCGTTGCGAAGAACGCCGCCGTGACATCACCGGGCTGGAGCAAGCCATCAAGCAACGCCGCGGGGAGATGGACGCAACGGTGGAACGCCAGCGTTTGCTGGAAGGCAGCCGGGTTCAGGCCGGACGCAAAGCCAAAGACGGTGCCGAACAGAACATCGCGCTTTCCCGCGCCGCCGATAAACTGGAAAACAGTTTGCTCACCACCCAAAAGGAAGAAGACGCGCTGGTTTCGCGCCTTTGGGAGCAATATGAACTGACTGTCACCAAAGCCCAGGAGCTGCGCACCCCGATGGAGAGCGTTTCCAAAGCCCAACGCAGGGCTGCCGAACTGAAACGGGAAATCGGGACGCTCGGCAACGTCAATCTCGGAGCCATCGAGGCGTATGAGAGTGTGGGCGAGCGTTACCGCTATCTCACCGAACAGCGTGCCGACGCGCAGCAGTCCAAAGACGAACTGGACGGCATCATCGAGCGCATTACCGGGGAAATGCGGAGCATTTTCGCCGAGCAATTTGCTAAAATCGCGCAGCGGTTCTCAGAAACCTTCGTTGAAATCTTCGGCGGCGGCGAAGCCGCGCTCGAACTGGACGACGGCGTGGATATTTTGGAGAGCGGTGTAGAGATCAAAGCCCAGCCGCCAGGCAAGAAGCTGCGCTCCATCTCGCTTCTGTCGGGCGGGGAACAGTCGCTTTCAGCCATCGCCCTCTATTTCGCCATCTTCAAGGTGCGCCCCGCGCCCTTCTGTGTGCTGGACGAGATCGACCATGACCTGGACGACGTCAACGTGGGGCGTTTCGCTGCATATCTGAAACGCTTCGCGCAGACGGCGCAGTACATCGTCGTCACCCACCGCCGCGGAACAATGGAACAGGCCGGGATGCTCTACGGCGTGACGGCGCAGGAACCGGGCGTCAGCAAGGTCATCAGCCTGCGTTTGGACGAAGTGGAGGACAGTTACGCGGATTGATTATGGAGCAGGGAGGGAACCAGTTATGGCACGCTGTACAAAATGCGGCAGGCAGGGAACGTTTGAGGATAGCCTCTGCCCCGGCTGCAAGTCGGGTGTTACATACCACTATGTCGAAAAGCCGAAGGTGAGACCGATACGCAAAAAACGGACGGTCAAGGCATGGTGGGGGGCTTTATACGGCCCGGTGGATAAAAAGAAGCTCAGGCGCAACGCGTTGATCGTCCTGTCGGCAACCGTTCTCCTGCTGCTCGCGCTCATCCTTTTCCGTCCCAGCTTCGGCAGCGGCGAAGACTTGGAAAACGACGGGCAGCCAACGGATGAAACGATGGAGGGGAACCCATGAAAAGAGCATTGATCGGCGGATTTTTCTTTTTAGGCGGCGTGTGGCTGCTGGCGGCCGAAGCGGTCAATTACAATCAGGGGCAAGTGGCGTTGCTCGGCATCGTCTTTGGTCTTTTCGGCGGAGGGCTGATGCTGTATGAGCTGTTTAAGAAGGAGAAAAAGGACTGAACATGGGCATTTTTGATAAACTCAAAGGCAAATTCAGCGGCCTTTTTGCCGACGGCGAGAAGGTCAACGATGATTTCTACGACGAGCTGGAGGAAGCCCTCATCCTTTCCGACGCAGGGGCGGTTTTGGCGAACGAGATCGTGGAGGAGCTTCGCAAACGCTGTAAGAAGGAAAGCGTGAAACTCCGGCAGGACGCGCGCGCCGTGCTGCGGACGCAGCTGATCGAGCTGCTCGAAAACACCGGGAAACGGTCGCTGGAGCTGCACACCGGCCCGTCGGTCGTGCTGGTCACCGGCGTCAACGGCGCGGGCAAGACGACCAGCATCGGTAAGCTGGCCGCCAAGTTGGTCAATGAAGGTAAAAAGGTGCTGCTCTGCGCCGGCGACACCTTTCGCGCGGCGGCGGCCGACCAATTGGAGATATGGGCAAACAGAGCCGGGTGCGGCATCATCCGCCAGCAGGAGGGAGCCGACCCCGCCAGCGTCCTGTTCGACGCCGTCAACGCGGCCAAAGCGCGGGAGATCGACATTGTCATTTGCGACACGGCCGGGCGTTTGCAGAACAAACAAAACCTGATGAACGAGCTGAACAAGATCAGCCGTGTTTTAGACCGCGAACTGCCGGGGGCTTCCCGCGAGACCCTGATGGCTCTCGACGCCACAACGGGGCAGAACGGATTATCGCAGGTCAGGGAGTTTTCCAAAGCCGCCGGGTTGACCGGCATCATCCTGACCAAACTGGACGGCACCGCCAAAGGCGGCGTCGCTTTAGCCGTCGCCCGCGAAACGGGCGTCCCGGTCAAATGGGTGGGGCTGGGCGAACAGCTCGGCGACTTCGCCCCGTTTGACCCGAAGGAATTCGTCGAGGCGATCATATGACCATCGTATAGGATGGATAAGAAGTATCCTCCGTTTGACATTTGCGGTTATTTTGTGTATGCTATTGTAGAGGTGATTATTATGCCGGATACACGTTCAAGCGGTATGCACATCAGGGTTAACCCTGAAATAAAAGCAAATGTAGAGCCGATTCTTGCCGCAATCGGTTTGTCTTTCAGCGACGTTTTTAATCTCACGCTTAACCAAATCTACCTTAAACGCAAAATCCCGTTTGAGTTATCCTCGACCCAACTGACCGAAAACGGCTATACCCCGGAGTTTGAAGCGGAGATTCTCGCCGCCGCCGAGGAATGTTACACCGCCGTTGCGAATGGTACTGCTAAGCTGTACAGCAACACCGCGGAAATGTTCGCAGAATGGGATAAAGAGGACGATGATTGAAAAATACAAACCGTTTGAAAGCTCGCAATTCAAGAAAGGGCGTAAACTTGCCAAGAAACAAGGCCTTGATATATCGCTGTTGCGTTGGGGTATCGAACAATTGGCACAAGATATGCCTTTGCCCGCAAACTGGAGAGACCATCAGCTAAAAGGAAACATGAAGCGGCTCCGCGAGTGCCATATCGGCGGTTCCGGCGATTGGATGCTTGTGTACGAGAAACGGGAAACAGAGTTGATTCTCTATTTGTTCGGGACAGGAACGCATATTGAGTTATTTGGCAGATAGTGAAGTATTTAGGATGTAAACACGGCAGCAAGCCGTCGGAGGAGATCCCATGCAAACCATCGTAATCGCCACCCACAATCAAGGCAAGGCGCGCGAGTTCGCGCGCCTTTTAGAACCTGCGGGATTTATGATCAAAACACTGGTCGATTGCGGCGTGACCGAAGTTCCCCACGAAACGGGCGCGACCTTCCTCGAAAACGCGCTTATTAAGGCCCGGGCGGCGATGGAAGCGACAGGGCTGCCGTCATTAGCCGACGATTCAGGCTTGTGCGTCGATGCGCTGGATGGCGCGCCGGGGGTGTTTTCGGCGCGGTACGGCGGATTTTCCTCTCCGAAGGAACAAATCACCCATTTATTGCGTCAAATGGAAGGGCAGCCCAACCGCACCGCCGCCTTCGTCTGTCAATTGGTTCTACTTTACACCGATGGGAACGAAGTTTCGGCCGAAGGACGCTGCGAAGGGGAGATATTGCTTGCGCCGCAAGGGGATGGCGGCTTCGGTTACGACCCGGTTTTCTGCGTCCCCTCGAAAAACCGATCGATGGCTGAGCTGACGCCGGAGGAGAAAGACGGGCTTTCGCACAGAGGTTTAGCGTTGCGCGCATTGCTGGGGAAATTGTCATGACGCTGGCGTTATACGGCGGCAGCTTCAACCCGCCGCACAAAGGGCATGTCGCGCTGGCGCGGAAGGCTCTGGAAACGCTCCGCCCCGATAAACTGATTTGGATGCCCTCCGGCGACCCGCCGCATAAAGCCATGCCGCCCAATACACCATCGCCCGCCCACCGTCTCGAAATGAGCCGTCTGGCCGTTGAAGGGTTACCCCATACCGAAGTGAGTGATTTTGAGTTATCCGGCGGCGCAAAATATACCTATGACACGGTTGTTATGCTGCGGGAGCGGTATAACCCGGGAAAAGTGTGGCTCCTGATGGGTTCGGATATGTGGGAGACATTTGATAGCTGGCATAAAGCCGATGCGCTGCGAGAATTATGTGAACCCTATGTCTTCCCAAGGAACATTGTCCCAGCCTCCAGCACCGAGGCGCGGATGGCCATGAACGGGGAGACGCTTCCGCCCAAGGTATGGGAATACATCCGAAGGGAAGGGTTGTATGGCCCCGCCAAACCGTGAGGAGCTGCTGGCCATGCTGCGGAGGCGGCTCTCGCCCCGCCGGGTGCTGCATACGCTGGGGGTGGAGGCGGTTGCCGCCTGTATGGCCATGCGCTGGGGATGCGACGCCGAAGCGGCTCGCCGCGCGGCTCTTCTGCATGATATGACAAAAGAAGACCCCGACCCGTTGCAAAGTTTGCGCGATTATGGTATACTGCCGTCGGAATGGGAAAAAACTGTACCCAATGTATATCACGCGCTGAGCGGAGCCGCCCTTGCCCGGGAATTGGGGTTTGACGAAGGCATTGCCTCCGCCGTACGGTGGCACACCACAGGCCGCGCCGGAATGACGGTTTTGGAAAAGGTACTCTATCTCGCCGATAAGGCCGAACCGTTCCGTCAAGCATACCCTGAATTATCGGCAATCAAACTGTATCTTTACTCCGATCTTGATCAGGCTTTGTATACTGCCCTGCGCAGGATCAAGCGTTATAAAAAAGAGGGCGGGACACTGGAGCAAAACACAGTGAACGCGCTCCGATGGATAGAAAGTAAGTGCGGACATGGCGATGTTAAAAAAACGATATGAAGGCAAGCGGGTAGGCGGAAGAGAAGCGAAAAGCAGCCCGCCGTCCGGCAAACGGAAAACCATGGCGGGGCTGACCCTTTTGGCGTTAGGGCTGACAGGGTTTATCACCCTGATCGTTTCCGTTGTAAGAAACCCGATCGAAGCTGTTTTTGATTATTTTACGGCGTGGAGCATCTTTACCCTGATCCTCTCGGAATCCTTCCTGTGCATCGGCGTCTCCCTCCTCCTTTCGTCGTGGAGCGGGGCTGCCCGGGAGCGCACCACCCGGAAAGGATTGATCATCGGGGGTTCGTCGCTTGCCCTTGCGCTGGCAGGCGCGTTGTATTCCTATTTTTCCATTGTCAAAGGCTTCCTCGGCTTTTTTGAAAGGCTGAAAGAGTTTCAGGCTGCTGAAATCCTTGATCTGTCCATATTGGCGGCGTCTGTTCTCCTGCTTTGCGTCGGCGGGTATTTCCTGTTCAAACAGCGTCGCTTCATCATTTGCGCGTCGGTGGTCATCCTGTCGCTCTTCACCCTTTTGCTGACGATGCTGGTCAACCTGCGCGCGGAGATCAGTCTGCCGGATGAAATTGAGCACGAAGGGCCGTCTCTTGACCTGCTTCCTGTTGACCCGGACAATACTCCCGACCCTGAAGAGAGAACCAAACCGTATTCCACACGCAAAGGCGTGGTGACCTTCCTGCTGGCCGGGGTCAACGAGGATATGACCGACACGCTGATGGTGGCCACGCTGGATACGGTAAACGGGACAATGGACGTCATGTCCATCCCGCGCGATACGGTCGTCCCCCTGGCTCCCCGCAATACAAAGAAAATCAACAGTGCGTATATCCAGCGGCGGGGCGTGGATGAGCCGGGCATGGCGAATTTGAAAAAGGAGATCGCCTCTCTGATCGGTTTCCAGCCGCAATACAGCGCGGTGATCGATTATAAAGCCATTGAGCGGCTGGTCGACGCGGTGCAAGGTGTGGATTTCAATGTGCCGATGCGGATGAGAAAACTCTCCGAGGGGATCGACCTGTATGAAGGGCAGCGGACTCTTAGCGGGAAACAAGCCATGCAGCTCCTTCGCTTCCGCGATTACGGCCCCAACTCGCTCAAGGGGTACTTTGACACCAACGACCACATCAACGACGACTACGGCCGGATGAAGATTCAACAACTTTTCCTCAAAGAAGCGGGCAAGAAAGCCCTGTCCAACTGGGGGAAAATGCCCGAATATATCAAAATCGCGCAGGAGAATGTAAAAAGCGACGATATAGACTGGGGCGACATGCTCGGATTAGCCGAGGCTGTCAATAAGATCGGCATCGAAAACGTCAGGTTCCACACCCTGCCCACCTACACGGCGAATAAAAACTATTATGAAATCGTCAAAGCCGAAGAGGCTCTTGCTCTCATCAATGAAACCATCAACCCCTTCACCCACCCGATCGGAAAAACGCGGGTCAACTATAACTATACCGAGTAAGAAAAGAGGAGGCCTATGGAACCGAAAGAACTGGCCAAAAGCGCGGCGCAAATCCTCTCCAGCAAAAAAGCGGCCGACATCCGCATTTTGGAGGTCACCGACCTCACCGTGCTGGCCGACTATTTCGTCATTGCCACCGGCACGTCCAGCACCCATTTGAAAACCCTCGCCGACGAGGTGGAATTTGTCTTGAAGAAGCAGGACGTTCCGCCCAGGCATATAGAGGGGAAAGGCGGCGGGAGTTGGCTGCTGCTGGATTACGGTGCCGTCGTCGTTCATGTGCTGCTGCAAGAGGCGAGGGAGTTTTATTCCATCGAACGGCTGTGGTCAGACGCGAAACAGTATAATGAGGATGAACTGTAATGGAGCGATACGAGCCCAAAAACATAGAACAAAAATGGCAGCAAAAATGGCTTGAAAACAAATGTTTTCAAGCCGGCGATGCGAGCGAAAAAGAGCCTTTTTACGCCCTTGTCGAGTTCCCCTACCCGTCCGGCGTAGGGCTGCACATCGGGCATCCGCGCCCGTATACGGGCATGGACGTTTTGGCGCGGACGCGGCGGATGCAGGGGTATAACGTCCTCTTCCCGATCGGCTGGGACGCCTTCGGCCTGCCTGCCGAGAACTACGCCATCAAAAACAACATCCATCCCGCCGAAGTCGTCCGCCGCAACGTCGAGCATTTCCGCGGGCAGATCAGGAGGCTTGGGTTCTCTTTTGACGATACCCGCGAGGTCAACACCACCGACCCGGATTACTACAAATGGACGCAGTGGGTTTTTCTCAAAATGGTGGAGCACGGGCTGGCCTATAAAGCCAATATGCCGGTCAACTGGTGCCCTTCGTGCAAGTGCGTTTTGGCCAACGAGGAAGTCGTCGGCGGGCAGTGCGAACGGTGCGAATCCCCGGCCGAACACCGCGACAAAAGCCAGTGGATGCTGCGCATCACCCAATACGCCCAGCGGCTGATCGACGATTTGGACTTGTGCGACTTCCCGTCCCGCGTCATCGCCCAGCAGCGCAACTGGATCGGGCGGAGCGAAGGAGCCGAAGTGACGTTTCAGTTGACAGTGGATAGTGGAGAGTTGACAGTTTATACGACGAGGCCGGATACGTTGTTCGGGGCGACGTATATGGTTATTTCGCCCGAGCACCCGTTGATTGAGACGGTTAAGAGCAAGATCAAGAACTATGGCGAAGCAGATGATTACCGCAGGGCGGCGGCGCGGAAGAGTGATTTTGAGCGCACCGAGCTTGCCAAAGAGAAGACAGGGGTGCGGCTTGACGGGGTCACGGCGATCAACCCGGTCAACGATCAGGAATTGCCCATCTATGTGTCGGATTATGTGTTGATGAGCTACGGCACCGGGGCCATTATGGCCGTCCCGGGGCATGACATCCGCGACTGGGAGTTTGCCAAAACCTTCGGGTTACCCATCGTTGAGGTCGTTGCGGGCGGTAATATAGAAAAAGAGGCGTATACCGATACCGAAACGGGGACGATGGTCAATTCCGGGTTCCTCAACGGGCTGGAAGTCGCCGACGCCAAGAAAGCCATCACCGGGTGGCTGGCGGAAAAGGGGCTCGGCGAGCCGAAAGTGCGGTATAAACTGCGCGACTGGGTGTTTGCCCGCCAGCGTTACTGGGGCGAACCCATCCCGATCGTTCACTGTCCTGTGTGCGGCATGGTTCCGCTGCCGGAAGATCAGCTGCCGTTGAAACTGCCCGATGTGCAGAATTATAAACCGACCGACACCGGGGAAAGCCCGCTGGCGGCCATCACCGAATGGGTCAACACCCCATGCCCCCAATGCGGCGCGCCCGCCAAACGCGAAACCGACACCATGCCCCAATGGGCGGGGTCGTCGTGGTATTTCCTGCGCTATACCGACCCGTGCAACGGTCAGGAGCTGGCGTCCAAAGACGCTTTGCGCCGCTGGATGCCGGTGGATTGGTACAACGGCGGTATGGAGCATACCACCCTGCATTTGCTGTACAGCCGGTTTTGGCACAAATTTTTGTTTGACATCGGCGTGGTTGACCACCCCGAACCCTATAAAAAACGCACCAGCCACGGGTTTATCCTGGGTTCCGACGGCACCAAAATCTCCAAAACCAAGAACAACGGCATGGATCCCGACGACGTGGTCAAAACATACGGAGCCGACACCCTCCGCCTGACCATTTTGTTCATCGGCGACTTTGAAAAAGGCTGCCAATGGTCGGAGCAGACCCTCAAAGGCTGCCGCCGCTTTTTAGAGCGCGTCCATGCGCTTGCGTGCAACGGCACAACGGTTGACGAGGTAAAGCTGCACCAAACCATCAAAAAGGTCACCGAAGATATAGAGGGGCTGAAATTTAACACCGCCATCGCCGCCATGATGTCGCTCCTCTCGCTGATGGAAAAAGGCTGCGCTAAAAGCGACGTCAACATTTTCCTGCGCTTGCTCAGCCCGTTCGCGCCGCATATCTGCGAGGAGTTATGGGAGCGGCAGGGCGAAAAAGGGTTATGCTGTCAAGCGGAATGGCCGCAGTACGACCCGGCCAAAACGGTGGAAGAGTCTGTAGAACTGGCGGTGCAAGTCAACGGCAAACTGCGCGCAACGGTGACCGTCCCGCGCGGGTGCGATAACCAAACCGCCGCCGCCGCCGCGCTGGCCGCCGAACGCATACAGGCCATCGCCGAAGGCCGGGAGCCGGTTAAAACCATCGTCGTGCCGGATAAATTGGTGAACTTGATTTTTAAGGGGTAGCAATTTCGGGAACACTATCCCCATGAAACAAAAACAGGGTCGTTTTGAAGGCTGGTATTATAAGCATCAGGCAAACGGAACATCGCTGGCACTTATCCCCGGAAGGGCGGCCGGCGGTGCTTTTGTGCAGGTCGTTACAGACAGTCAGGCCTGCAACATTTCCTATCCGTTATCCCATTTTCATAAAGGAGAGCTCCTGCGTGTCGGCGGCAGCACATTTTCCTCTTCCGGCGTGACGCTTGACATCCGCCGCCCGGAGCTAACGCTGACGGGGGAGATCAAATACACAGGCATCACGCCCATACGCGGTGACGTTATGGGTCTTTTTCGGTTTGTGCCGATGGAGTGCCGCCACGGGGTTATCAGCATGAAACACCGCCTTTCCGGCACTGTTGCGCTGAATGGCGAGACCCTTGATTTCTCCGGCGGGATCGGTTATATCGAGTCGGACAGCGGCCGTTCTTTCCCCACAAAATATACATGGGTGCATTGCAATGACTTTGACCGGGATTGCTCCGTCATGGTCTCGGTGGCGCGGATACCCTTTTGCGGGCTGAGGTTTTGGGGCTGCGTCTGTGTGGTTTGGCTGAACGGGCGGGAATATCGGCTTGCGACGTATAGGGGCGTGAAAATCCTGCGCTGTGAGCGGGGCGTTATCGAACTGGCTCAAGGGAAATACCGATTATCCGTAACGGCCGAACCGCGCGAGGGGCTTGCGTTGCCCGCGCCTGATTCCGGTGCCATGAGCCGTGTTATCCGCGAAAACCTCTCTTGCCCGGCGCGGTTTCGGTTTACGGAGGGGGAACGCGTCTTGTTTGACGGGAAAAGCGATCACGCCAGTTATGAATGGGTGACTTGATTTTTCCGATTGATCCAAGCGACCGACAAATCCATCGCGGCGCGGCAGGCGTTGGTTTGGTCAAGAGCGTTGAGCATGACGAAATCGTGGATGATGGCCTCCAGCCGGGCGGCGGTCACATCAACACCGGCCTCCCGCAGCTTTGTGGCGTATGCTTCCCCTTCGTCGCGCAGGACGTCGGCCTCCCCGGTCAAAACCATGGCGTCGGGCAGACCGCGCAATTGCTCCAATGTCGCCCGCAAAGGCGACGCGGTGATCATGTTCCGTTCTGCCTCCGAGGTCGTATACTGATCCCAAAACCACATCATCCCTTCGCGGTAGAGATAGTAATCGGTTGCGAATTGGATGTATGACGGGGTATCGAAATAGGCGTTGGTCACCGGGTAAAACATCAGTTGCTTATGGATTTTAGGGCCGCCGTGGTGTTTGCACATGAGAGCCATAACGGTTGCCATGTTGCCGCCCACACTGTCTCCGGCGACCGTTAAGGTATCAAGGGTCAAACCCAGCCCGGCCGCCAAGCCCGGCAGGGCGCACAGGACGGCGTAGCACTGCTCGATGGCAACGGGGAACTTGGCTTCGGGCGAAAGGCTGTATTCGGGAAAGACGACGACCGAATTGGTGCGCGCCGCCAATTCGCGGACGAGTTTGTCATGGGTATGCAGGTTGCCGAAGACCCAGCCCGCTCCGTGGAGATAGAAAATCACGTTGGGCGTGCCGATGATGTTGTCCGGGCGGATGAGATGAACCGAGACGCTTCCCCAGCGTCCGGCGTGGAACAAGGTTGTTGTAACGGTGGCCGGGTGTTTGTAAGCGTGCGAATCTTGGGCTTGGTTGAGGCGTTCGCGCCCTTGCGCGGGCGGGAGCTGAAAGATCAGCGGCGGGTTTGCCGCGGCGTCGGCGACCGCGATGGCCGCGGGTTCCAAAGAAATGCGGTGTTCCATATGGCTATCCCCTCACTTAAACAGGTGTTATTGTTATTCTATGAGGGGAAATCGTGATGTGCCAGTTGTATCATTTCTTCAATGGTCGGATGTTTCTTCAGCGGCATTTACCTTTCCCGCTCCTTTGTTAAATTCTCGTTTCTTATGTCGGTTTATGTAGATTGTAAAACTCCTTGAGGGATTTCTTTGCGGACATTATATCAAATCCCGGTGCTGATGACAAGAAATTCATTAACAAAAAATCTACATTTGGATATTGACATTGTGAAAACAGACAGATATACTGTAAACAATATGTATCATTGTCGCGCAATAAGACAACATTTACCGAATCCACAGCAAAGACTTATTCGGCACAGTAATCTATATGATGCAGGTATTTAAGCAAAAGGGGTGTTTGCGGCATTATATTGCGGATGAAACAATTAAAACGAACTATGAAAGCACCAAGAGTTTGATCAACACAGCCTTAGGGTTGATCTGTGACGGGGTTGCCGACTCTATATTCAAGTTTATCAAAGCCGAGCGCATCCTGCATCCGACTATCCCTCAAACGGGTTTAGTATGGTCAGCCGTTTATCAATCACTTGACCGTGCTGCATGTCCTCAGAGTAAAGAACATTACAGCCACAGTCAAGGGCGGCGGCCAACAACAGAGAATCCCAATACGAATACTCATAACGTTCTTTTAATTTCAAGCAGGATTCAACGGTGCTTAATGAAACGCTTGTGACGTTCGCGCAGCGGATGATTTCCGAAACATAACGCAGTATTTCCTTGTGTGTGACCTTGTTTTTGCTCATTGCTGAATAAAACTCATTCAATATTTGAGTGCTGACAAAAATACTCGTTCCGGTAAGGTGCTCTTTCAGCAACCCAATAGCCATTTCACGCTTTTTAGGTTCTTTTACGGTATACGCATATACAAAAACATTTGTATCCACGAAAACGCTATCTCTCATACAGTTCCTCCCGTGAGAAGAACTTGAAATCCGGGTCGGAAACGGGGCTGTCGAGCATGGGAAGGCAACCATCCCAAACCTTTAATGTTTCTTCGATCTGCGTATCCACAAAAGGCAGTTCACGCAATAGCGAAAGCAGCGATTCAGCTTTTTTATCGTCACGGATGTTTAAGACTACTTTTGTCATGGTGATTTATCCTCCCCTTCAGTTTTTCTAATTGTATTATACACAAAATCAATTGAAAAATCAAGCATCAGCCGATAACAAATCCCTTGACAACTCCCCGCTTATCGGATACAATACCTTCAATCGGGGGGATTTCCCCAGTAACCAAAACACAAAACATCACGGCAGGCTGAAGTGGTGGAACACTTCAGCACCTACATAAGGTGAGCAATCCACCCTACACAACCGAAACCGGCACCGTGACAATGCGAGTATAACACAAAATTCCTATCTTCGCAAGCATGGTTCGCACGTGTAAGGGTCAAACGGGGCTGCTTGAGCAGTCTCCGCGCCTTG
>Ga0082212_10001767_pt1 | contig 31845 bp, 26 predicted proteins | sample TergutNt197P3_FD_71548 | JGI IMG/M metagenome (GOLD analysis project Ga0082212, IMG submission 71548) | Neocapritermes taracua P3 segment gut microbial communities from Petit-Saut dam, French Guiana - Nt197 P3 | ecosystem: Host-associated > Arthropoda: Insects > Digestive system > Gut ...
TTTAGCGATTTCCTTTACCGAGAGGAAAACTACCTTGCGTATCGAATCGTCAGTCGGGAAAATCGCCTTTGCTTTAGTAAATTTCCGTACCATTCGGTGGTATGCCTCAACCGCGTTTGTGGTGTAAATCAAATGCCGGATTTGCTCCGGATAATTGAAAAACGTAGTGAGTTCAGCCCAGTTCGCGTCCCAAGACCGCATGATCGACGGATACTTCTTATCCCATTTTTCCCTGAATTCCTCTTTGGCATACTCCGCGTCATCAAGATTTACAGCCCCGTAAATTTTCTTAAGATCGGCACAGATTTCCTTTCGATCTTTGTACTGTACAAACTTTGTCGAATTGCGGATCTGATGGACTACGCACAGTTGCTGCTTCGTCTCCGGGAACACCGCGTTTATGGCTTCACAAAGCCCTTTTAGATTGTCATGGCAAGCAATAAATATATCTGTAACTCCTCGCTTTTTTAGGTCGGAGCAAATTGAGGCGTAGAAGCTCGCTCCCTCGTTTTCGCTTAGCCAAATGCCCAAAATATCCTTCTGTCCGTTCATGTCGATGCCCAAAACCGAATACACGCATTTGTTGATGATCTGGCTGTCTTTACGGCTCTTGAATACGATCCCGTCAAAGTATATGATTGGATAAATCGCTTCCAGTGGGCGATTCTGCCATTCATTGACCTCCGGCAGGATTTTATCCGTGATTTTGGAAATCAGCGTTTGCGAAATCTCTGCTCCGTAAATCTCCCGCAGATTGTCCTCAATGTCACGCTGACTCATACCTTTTGAATACATCGCCATGATTTTTTGCTCGATTTCATCTGTCCGGGTTTGCCGCTTTTCAAGCACTTTTGGCTCAAACGCTCCGTTGCGATCCCGGGGCACGGCTATCTCACTTTCCCCGTAATCGCTGATGATCGTTTTACGGTTATAACCGTTTCGACTGTTTCCGCTGTTATTGCCAAGAACATTATTCTTTTCATAGCCCAAATGTTCTTCCATTTCGGCTTCGAGCATTTGCTCGATTGTCCCCGCAAACAATCTTTTCAGCCTTGTCTGAATGTCACCCGTGTTTTGGCAGTCCTGCATCAGCAGACTTACCAGCTCCTGTTCCTTCTCCGTGAGAATGTTTTTTGTTGCTTTCATTTTGATAACCTCCATATTTTTCTTTATGGAGATTATTGCCATTTACACGGGTTCGTATTCAGCCTCTTTCTGACGAGTATATCGTCGTGACGCATTACTTCATTTTCAATGCGGTCAAGCTTTTCGGAATTCATTTGATAGCCGTCAAACAGCGCGTCCAGTTTTTTGCCGTGATCGTTTTCGATTATGATGACGCTGCGCTTTAAGCTTGCGACATCGGCAGTTACATCCAACAGCCCCGATACTTTTTTCGGCGTAAAGATTGTACGCCCCCCTTTCGTTCCATGTACTACAATATCCATTACTTTTAACTGTTAAAGAAGTTTTTTAATTTACTGTCATTAACAGGCTTAATTCTTTTCAACAAGTCGTTGATAATATCGGTTGAATATTCACGGTTGATTTTACAAATCCTCTTAAAATAGACGTTGCCAATAGAAAAGAGTTTGACTTTGAAATCAACAGAATTTCTTTCGCATTGGTTTTTCAAAACGCTCATAAACGAGTAGAAATTTTCGTTTAAGAACGTTTTCGCATTCGTGGCTCTGTCGCTACCACTTCCTCGTATTTCATCAGCTTTGGTAATTACCACATAAACTGCATCGGTTCTTTTCTTAAAAATTTCATTGTTGTCGCGAAAATAGGTTGCAGCGGCTTGCAAATAGTTGCTTTGTGTTAGTCCGTTACGATCTACAGTATGTTTAGTTTCCTGATTATAGTCAATAAAGAAGAAGTGTATTTTTTGATTATTGCTTCTCAACAATAAATTGAGCGTATCAAAAGAGCCTTTAATATCATTTCTGCGATCATCATCAATTATTTGACTATTGTTTGCAACTTCATAAAAATATTTGAAAACTTCGCCGCTCAATTCAAAAAACGATATTTTACGTTTGCTTTTTTCGCCTTTCTTGTAAAATATAAAAGGCATATATTGCGTTTTGTCCTCAATAGTACGCCCCGGTAGATAACCCCAATCTTTTTTATTGAACATTTGGGTTATTAAACTGTCCCGGTAGGTTGCACCAAATTTTTCTTTGCAATCAGGCTCTTCCATTGCATATTTTTTTATCATTGTGTCGAAAATAGCCGCCAATGCACATGTTTTTCCTGACGAAGGAATACCCCAAAAGAAAACATCAGTGTACCCTGCCGGAATATCACTTTCACTTTTCGGAATAGCGTTAAATCTTAATTCTGGCGTTTTATAATTTTTAATTATTTGAGCATCTATACCCAAGTCGCTGCATAAATACTCTAAATCATCGTTGCTCAACTTATTAATAATCTCATCATGAGCATATTCGTTTATGTCTTTCTTAATCTCTCTGAGCATTCTTTCACGCTCGAGTCTTTTTCTTTCTCCAGCATTTTCCTCATCCTGTATCTGCTGAATTTTTGTTTTTGCTTCATTGACATGGTTCCCGAAAGGAAATATCGACAAATAATTCTGCAATGCTGTTACCGTATTAGCGGCTGCAAAAGCGTCATCGTCTTTTTTCCTTAAAAGCGCTTTGACATTTTTTTGTTTATCGAAACCAAATTCGCCCGTTTTTTTCAATTCGTCAAACGTTACAATTCCTTTGGAAATGCCATCAACAATTTGCTCGGTTGTTAAATCTTCTATTTTAGCAATATAATCTTTGTTTTCCATTGTGTCTGTATTTTTAGAAATCAATATCAAAATCTCCTTTGTCTTTGGTTGTGCCTACTGTTGTTTTGGTGCTTCTTTTTGAAATCAGATACGACAGCAACATCAGCAAGTATATCAACGCAGCCAATCCGGTAGAAAGCAAAGTTGGACTGCCAAGCGTAGTAAAATATTTTTTTACATCATCGAACGAGAGGTTAAAAGCAAAATCTTCGGCTTGCTCGCCAATTCCACGAATAGTGGAAAGTTTGATAAGTGATTTTAATGTATCAGTTTTATTCACAACAACCCCTTTTTCCAGCCAATCTTGCGAGTTTTTCTCCACCTTATTTACTACATCTACTATTTCAAAATTCCAAGCCCACCAATTATTTAAAGTATGACTTGCATCTGTCAACCAATTGGAAGCAATCTGTTTCATTTCTTCGTGGTTGGTCGGAAACAAATTGGCATGAAGGACAAACATTTTGTTTTCAATTTGTCTGTCGTTCGATACGCCATTTCGCTCAAAGCCGTATGCGACATACTCGCTTGGATTAATGTTTTGGGCAGCAGCAACACCACGCAGTTTATCTCTATAGAGTTCTTTGCGATTTTCGGCATAACGCTCATATTCTGTAAACATATTTTCGGCTTGTGTAATGCTTGCGGTAAGTTTGCTTTGAATTTCTGTCCTTTGTCCCGAAACTACAAAATAGTGCGGAAAAATTTTGTAGGAAACGATCCCCATCGACAACGTAAATAATATCAGAAATAATACTTCCAACACAAAATAGGTTTTAAAATTGCAACTGGTACGTTTCCATACTGTTGCTAAGAAAGCTGTACCACCTAACGTTCCGGCTATACCTATTGCCCAAGATAAGCTCAGGGGCTTATTCCCCAAAGTATAAAAGTTTATGCCGAGAAAACACACAACCCCCAACAACATTGCACCTATCAATATGAATACATCGGCTTTTGAAAATTTTAATTGATTCATTCTTATCTGTCTTTTAATTATTATCTGCTGTTTCCAATTCTGCGTAATTCATTATTTACCCTGTCCAATTCCGACTGTAAGCGGTCGCGCTCCCTCTCTAACTGTGCTCGTCTGTCGTCGTCAGGTGGCGTGTCCGGATTATCCGGATTTGATGGAGTCGGAGTTTGAATATTACCTTCATTGCCCAAGGTAAAAGTGCAAATATGAATTACGTCGTCACTTTTCATTATTACTCCACTATATTCATCATTTTTGCCGCCATATTTTACTATAATACTGTATGGCGTTTCGTCAATTAATGGTTCATGTTTATGATAATAAAGCAAGTAAACATTATAAGTCCCATTCGGCGCTCTTCCCGGCTCCCAATAAATATTTTCAATCGGCGTTTTGCTGTCGGGATATTCTACATTCATGTCGATTTCGAGTTGTCCGCCGCTTGAAACCTTTGGATTTTTAAAAAAAACGGTTTCTCCGTATGGGTCAGTACAAATCAAGTCCAAATCATTGTAATTATTCCAGCTCAACAGCACTTGTACATCGCCGGTAGTAGGTACAGGAAGCGGACAATCTGCTATTTCACCTGATTTTACTTTTTCCAACGCTTTATCCAACTGAATTAACTTTCCTATATTGCCCTGTGTTTCCAACCCTGTAGCTTGCAATATACAGATAATTTGTTTAGTAGTAATGGTATCGTTAACACTTTTCATCAGTGCAACCGCTCCGGAGACAACAGGAGTAGCCATGCTTGTACCACTCATCTTTTTATAATCATTATTTCCAACCGAACTGTAAATATCCACCCCCGGAGCCGAAATGGTTGAAAATGCCCCGTAGTTGCTAAATTCGGCTTTGCTGAAACTACGATTGTTTTTGTCTGTAGCCGAAACGGTTATGAAAAGTTCGGGACGTTGCAGTGCGTCGATGCCAGCCAATACATTGTCATTACCTGCTGCTACTACAATGGTAGAATTGTGTCGTGCGGCAATACGCATAATTTCGCGCCATAAACGTTCTTCTTCCTTAAAACGATTACGTATCAAGTCCTGTTGTACACTTTCAGGAAATTGAGAAAGAGATGTAAATTGGCTCCCCAACGAAACATTAATCACGTCGGCGCCCTGATACAATGCGTAAAGAATGCCGTCCAACACGGAGGTGATTGTCATTATTCCCCGTCCGTCGGCAACCTGAACAGGCATAAACTTACAGTTAGGCGCAACACCGCAAATGCCTTTTCCGTTATCTGCAATGGCTAATGCTGTTCCCGCCACGTGGGTACCATGGTCAATCTGCTGCGGAAAAATTTCATTTGTACGTTTCCATACGTTGTATGGTTGAACAACTTTAGTGTTCAATTCCGGGTGTTTCAAATTAAAGCCATTATCCACAATCGCTACTGTAATTTTTTCAGATCCGCGTGTAATGTCCCACGCTTGCAAGGCATTGATTGTAGTTAAATACCACGATTTGTCAGAGTCGCCGAAAGCAGGATCGTTTGGCGTATAAACACCTTCAAACAATGATTCGTCAAAAACAAAAAGTTCGTATTCAGGGGCAAACTGTTCGGGAATTACTTGTTTCAACTGTTCGCGCTCCTCTTTTGGAATTTCGATTTGCATTCGTTTTATAACGTCATCGTAATAAACTATTCTGTATTTATCTTCAGGATATTTTATCTTGAAATCTTTAGCCAAGTCCAAAATGGACTTGTCCTCGTTTTCCATCAAGATATTCAATCGGTTAGCAATAATCGAAGGATTTCCAGGAATGATCTCAGTGTCATCGTCTATTGGAGGTAGTATACCCTGTTGAGGCGGTAACTCATCTTCGTAGCCCGGCGGTGTTGGCACAGGCATGTAAGGATTGTAAGGGTCATAAATGCCTCCATCGTATCCGCGATTCGGGTCATCCCGCACCCAAGCGCTGTCGTTGTCTCCAAGAGCGCCGCCACCTCCCACTATATGATTACTGCTACAACCATTACAATTCTTTAATAGCCATAAAAGTAACAATATCAATAACAGGAAAAGCAACAATCGTAACAGCCATTTCAAGCAACCTTTCCCGGAAAACAACGCACACAGCCAATTCCAGAAACGTTTGTACCATGGCAGTTTTGTGACAGGAGGAACCACAGGTGGATTTTTTTGATATTGCGCCGTAAATTCCGTATCGCCGGTAACATTATAATCATTTGGATTTCTGTCCCAGCCAACAAACTTATAACCTTCTTTTGGTTCTATTTTAGGAACTTCGCCTTGGGTAATGATTTCATTGTTATGTTTGGCTAATTCAGAAATCCCGTTGATGTCGCCGCTTTCTCCTGCATTAAAACGCACAGTAAATGGATTTAAAGGGGGACCCTCGAATTCAGATTGTGTCTCATCAATCTCAGTTGGTTCAGGTTGTGGCTCTGATTCTTCAGGCTGAGGTTTCTTCTTTTTCACAATCAGATTCTTGCAAATTTCGCTAATATCTGCTCTTATGTTATCACGCAGCAGCATACCCCAAATACCCAAAACAACGGCGTTGTCATAACAATATACAAAACGGTCGTCAACATACTTTGTGGCATTAGCAAGATACTCTGCTTCAACAGTTTTGCCCGACCTTTTAAGTGAATCTATTTGGGCATTTATATGAGTGAGCGTTTCAACTTTGATGTTTTGGTATTTTGCTAAATCATCTCCTTCCAGTTCCGACAAATGTCGCGGTTCTTCTTTGTACTTTGTTCCATAAAAAGTAATCGTATTACCATCTGTCACCGGATATGCCAAAAATCCCTGATATTTCGGATCAATATATTTGTTTATAATATTTGATTCTGCCAACTTATATCGGTCAAACAGTGTTTTTCCCTCAATACCCTGCAACGCCTTGTAATATTTCAAATCCGTACTGCACAGTTGTTCTTTACCTATTACTTTTACCATATCATTCTCAGTATTTTATTGCTTCACATTCTTTGATAATACTACCCAGTTTCTCGTTTGCCGCCAAATCATAGTTTGGAATATCGCAAACGGAAACAAACCCTATTTTCAAACGATTATACCATGAAAGATAATTATGGTAACTCGGTAAGGATTTCATTTCTTCGGGATTGGATTGAATAATATCTGTCCAGTTTTCGATTTTGGTAAATAAATCGGCAACGGATTTCTCTGTCGGATTTTCGTTTTGATGCAACATCAATCTTAAATTATTCTTCTCGTTTGCTAACATCAGGTCGTTAATTTCCGATTCATCAAAATATTCAAAGCCAACGGAATTTATACATTTGTTCAACAGTTCGGCGCTAATGTCGGCAACAATCTCATAAGGCAGGTCGGTTTTGTTGTGTCCATCCATATAACGACGGATTTTTTCTGCAATGCGTTTGGTCATGCTTATTTTTTTGAACAGTTTTATAAACATGTCCGTAATATCCTGTAAAGCCGTCGATCCATTTGTCGCTAAAATCTGCTGAATAGCATGTTTGTCGTTTAAAGCCACATATTCAAGCCAATACTCAATCAACGCCTCTGCCAATTGTTGTGCATTATTTTTTATTAAGTCGGTATTACCACTAATCAGTTCACTCAAGTCAATATTTTCAGATTCGAGTTCGGCACGGAATTTCAGTTTTTGTTCCTCTGTTGTTTTTTCGTAATGTGCGCACAAACGTTCGAAATAAACATCTTCGGTATCGCCGTCTTTAACAGGAACTTGTATTCGATACATGCTGTAAATATCCATATTTAACACATCGCGGTGTTCAATATCGTCAATCTTTTCGCGATAGAGTTTGATGACAGCGCTTTCATCGAGCATAAATTCTTTCATCATTTGTCCATAGTGTTTAATTCCATCAGCTCTAAAAGCAGTATCTAATTTTTTTTGTATGCTGCCAGCGGTAGATTTTGCCTTTTGCAGTTCTTCGTCTTTGTCGTTGCTATGAAAATATTTGAACAGTTCTGAAAGAATCGTTTGCGAAATTTCATTGAGTTCGGCAAGTATTTTTTCGTGACGGGCATTGTTGATGTTGTTTGCAGCAACATTAAGGTTATCTATGATCAACCGCGTACCGTCTTTGTTCATGCTTGCTGATTCGTCCCACGATTCGGCTGGATTGGCAAAATGGCGCATGACAAAAGGATATTCAATAAATGATTGACGTAGTTTTTGTCGAAAATCAAGAAAATTAGGAGGCTTGATTTCTTCTGTTTCTTTCTTGCCTGTATTATTGTCATTGTATCCTTTGTAAATATTACTTGCGTGCATAACGTGTTCTCCGGATTTTTCAAAGTCTCTCAATAAATAGATGTTTTGAAAATAAAGCTGTGAGGTTGTCCATTTCTCAAACCATGAATAAATTTCGGTATTTAACAATTGCTGAGCCAATGTAACAACAAAGCGCTGATTCCAGCGATAGTTCATAAAAGAGTTATCGTTAGGTTTATCTCGCGGATCGTATTGTAAATTGATATTAAAGAATGTTCCGATAATAAATAGTGGAGGAATTTTTGATTTGGCTATAAACAAATCTCGCTTTTCATGCGTTTCACCAACATTTTTTTCAATCCAATGGTTCATCATTTCCGGCATCAGGCGCTGTGCCGCCTGTTCGTGTTTTGCGCAAAAAAGCAAAATATTGATTTTTTCGGCATCAGAATATTTATTAAACAAATAGGCTACTTTGCCGCGCAGTAATAATTCAGAAATAATCTCGGTTTCAATCAGATTTTCAGGAAGTTGAAAACGTGAGCGGGTACCTGGGAAATCGAGTAAATCAGTTTCTTTCAAAAATGGTTTGCTGGCAAGCAAACGCTCGGGCTGACTGAAAACCAATTCGGCAGCTAAAGCACACAAATAAGATTTGGTTGTTACTGTTTCCTGATTCTGAACAGGCAGCCAAATCCTTGTGTCTGATTTATATTCAGGTTCTATTTTATCGGGTGCAACATATATTTCTTTCAAGCGCTTAACATCAAGTAAAGTACCATGTTTATAGAGTAAGGCTTCCAACGGAAGATAAACGACGGATGAAAAGTTGAGTTTCTCATATTCGTAAATCAAATTGGTAAAGAGCGTTGTGAATTTTTCATTTTTATTCCACAGTAGAGGGAAAATTTCTTTCCATTCGTTTGGTTTTGCTTTGGAAATGAACAATGAAATCTCATCAAAAAACTTGGAAGAGAGCACATCACCCGCTTTTGTCAAATTATTTTCAAAATACTCCTGCATATCCAGCACATCGTCTTCACCAAAAACTTTTTGCTGCGGTTGCCGGTCTTTGAATCGGTCTTTCAGCGAAAAAATTTCAGTGTCTATTTCATTAGTTTTCAATGTCAAATCGTGAATTGCTTTTATGTCACTGTAAAAACTGTCACAAAGCACCAGAACAATATCGGCTGGTGACAACAAAACCGCTTTTACCGGAAATTTCGGATTTACGGGCTTATACCCGGTTGAAAACCGTGAAACTAAACTTGTAGATTCCGAACCGCCACCCGGAGGATTGATTTCTTCAATAAAATTATATACAACATTGTTTTCATCAATAATACTGAAAGGTTTACCTTCTTCCGATAATAAGCTGCTGATAAGGTATGATTTACCAACTTGACTTTCGCCGTACATTGCTGCCGCAGGATTGCCTTCCAGCGCGAACTTCTTTTTGTTCAACTTTCGACGACAATTTACCATGTTGCGGTAAGCGTTTTTCTGCTTTTCGCCTTCCAGTGAACTTTTAATCCAAGCGTTGGATTTTTCTATTATTTCGAGTTGCTTTTGAATTTTTCGTTCCATTATTATTCCCTCCTCATTTGTGTGATGTATTAACATTCAATGAAAAAATACCTGAATCAAGCCAGAAATTATCTAATTCACTCATACTTTGAACCTGCAAACTGAAAAAGTTTTTAGATATTTGATTGCCTTCTTTATCAAAGATTTCTTCGAGGTGCAGAAGTTCTTTATCCTCATTCATATCTCTTCCAACAGTTACTTTGAGCGGCATACTCCGACGGATTTTTTCTTTTTCGGCGTAAATGCCGCTTTGAACTGCATTTACATCATCTTCATCATCTAACCGCCCTTTCACGCGGTCTTCAAGTTTATAATCATCAAAATCAAGTGTGTAAAAAGGTCGTGAAGGATAGGCGGATATATCCAACTGACGAACTCCGATTCTAAACGGTGAAGCATGTGAAATATAAACATCTTCTATTGTTGCGTGATTTTTGTCCGGAGAGATGATGGTATCGGTATAATTCAGCTTTTCGCCAAGTATACCAAAATAATTGGTTGTAGGCAGCAGATTTTCTTTCAATTCTTTCAAATTTAACGAAAAACCTTTAAGACCACCATTTTCTGCAATCTGACCAATCATTGCCCCTGTTGTAATAATGGATTTCGGATTGATGAATTTTCCGTTTCCATCAATAAATGGATGGCGTTTATCTTCGGGATACCAACGACCAACACGGTAGTCGTTCATAGTCTTCAGGCGATTTGGCGCAATGGCATAATAATTCAAAAACAAATCGGTTAGCGGTTTGAGTGAAGTCGGACGACCGGAAAGCAGCACAATGTCGCAAGCATAATAAGAAAAAAGTGATGAAATTTTGCCCATCAATGAATCAAAAGTTTTTTCAACAATTGCAGCCACAATTTTCTTTTCGTAATTCCATTGCAACGCATCAAATTCAAAACCAAAATGATTTTTGAAATGAAAGAGAACACTCTGAGTAGGCGGATTTTCGCCAAAAATTTCACTGAATGACAAAGTCTTACTTTCAACCATATTCTTTAGCAGTTCAAGAAAATATGAAACAAGCGGGACGGATACTTGCAAGTTGAAATCACTACGCAACTGCCTGTTTCGGAAAGAAACGCCATTGTCAGTTCCTAAAAACGGCTGTATCAATTCAACCGGATTTTTTCCTAATTCTCTTAACTTATTTTCGATTGGTGAATATTTCCCCTCAATCACGAGTTGGTGAATTAGTTCTTTGAGCAAATCATCACCGGCTTTGTAAAAACTTTCCCAAAACAATGGCACAGGTGTTAATGTACATTGACCGGCATCGTCGTATTTGTAAGCGGCAATCATCACATCGGTAGTTCCGGCGCCAATATCCAATGAACCGACTGTAAGAGATTTTTTGCTGTAATCTTTCAAATCCGTACGCACTTTACCGTAAAAATCGAAGTAGTCTTTTGCATTTTTCGAATAACGTTCGCAAATTTCAGCATAAAGAAATACAAATTGGGCAGCGGTCGCTTCGTCATAAATCCATTCTGTTCGTTCTTCTATTGCCGACAGTTTTTTTGTGGAGGGAATGACTTGAACGGCAGGACGAGCTTCTTTTTCATCAACCTCTATATCATACTTGTCTTTAAAGAAACGGTCGAGCATAACAGCAGCATCTTCGGCGCACTTTCGCAAAGAAATCTGTTCCATACGCGACATAGCTGTAGGGCAGGTAACAATAATCCGTCCGATTTGACGGGGCTTACCTATATTGCCCCAATGTTCGCGTTGTTCGTAACTGTTTATTTGCATTTTTGCCTGCGCCAATATTTCAAGGAAAGCAAAAGTCATCAATGCTCTACGTGAATAATGCATTAAAATTCCTCCTGTACCGTGTGTATTTAATGAACCGTCAGTATTTAACTGCTCCGATATGCCTTCAATATATATAGGTTTGGCTTTTTCTCCTCCCAACCGAACATATTCCCATTCCTGTTTTTGCGGTTTTGTATCCCATAAAAAGCGTTTTGGACTAGAAAACGTACTGGTTTTTTCAGCGCCAGTATTCATATTGGTTGCCTTGTGAATCAAACAGTTTGCCTCTTTTCCTAAGCGAATCATGCTTGGATAAACAAATTGACGGCTGTTATCAAGACCGAATTTGCCCCCAAAGTCGGCTTCTCGGAAAGCTAAACGCATATCGAAAGAATCGCGGTACTTATTGAGTTCGCCATTTGAGATGGGCGTTGTAAAATCCTGCAATTCCAACGGAGAACTTTGGTCAAAAACACTTTTTCCCGGATGTAACGTAATGTCATCAAATAGCACGGCACATGTACGCGAATTACCAATATCAACCACCAAATCGACATTGCCGTAAGACACCACATTCCTGTTGTTGGAAAACAAGGTAATTTCGGGCAAAATTTCAAGTTGCTGAATATACCTCATAAAAAATATGTATTGAGCCAGATAATGCAGTTTGGGCTTTGTCGCTTTTAAATCATTGATATTTTCAAGATTATGGTATTGTTTTAGCAAATATTTATCAACCCAGTCACACTTGAATATTTCCGAACAATAGCCAACCAACTTATACTCATTGTTACATAAGGCATAGTTTTTCGACATTTCGTAATGATTCGTAAATACCGGCGTTTCATTCAAATCTTCATCATCAAAATCCTCTTTTTCAAAAACGCTTCTTGTGTCGAAAGCCAAAAGCAGATTATATTTTTTTATTTTTCCACTTACCTCAACAGGAATCAGTTTAAACCTGCACCAGTTGGTTGGACCAAATTCCGACTTATTGCCATTAAGATGAAAAAAAGGCATCGGAAACCAAACATTTTCAAATTTATCCCAATTGATGCGGCTGATTGATTCTTGAAAACAACCTGAATCTTTAGGATCTCCCGTTTCAATCGGGATTTCCTTTTTACCTTCAGCACAAAAATCCGCTTTGATTGTTTCCCATTTCTCAGATACTTTTCCGTTCATTGCATAACCAAGTTCTGCCAAATCACGTTTTTTTACCCACACCTCATCTTCTGAAAAGAAGTGTGCAATTTCCAATTTTTGTTGTTCATCGACAACATCATACCATTCATGGAAATACATTTTGAAGTTATCGTTCAAATTTATTTCCAATGGAACCGTAAAAAACTGAATCCCCGAGTTCGCTATTAGATTCATACTTTTACTATTATCAAAACACATATTAATTTATAGTTATGTTATTTACTGTTTTCTCTCTTTACATAAAAAACAATGCATTGCATCTCTTTCAAAATTCGATTCGCACATCTTGTTATCCCAGGCATCAATCAAATACGCTCCGACCAAAGGCTTACTGTAAAAAACAACGGTATCTGTTATCAGGTTTCCATGCCTATCACTCCGACAAGTCGTTCCATGCCGCTATGAACGGCGTTTCACTGACTTATTCTATAGTGATAACCCAAAAGGGGTTAATTGTGGAAATTGATAACAAGAATATTGCAGCAATTCGCTATTTTATATGTCTGTTTTTGTGCACTTTACGCGCTTTTTTCTTCTTTATTCTGCCATAGGCAATCCTCTTAAAATTAAGGCCGCAAAGATACAACAAATAATTTATTAACGAGCAATATATTGTTAAAAATTTTACATAAAATTTTTAAATACGTTGATTATCAATTGTTTTAAATTCCGTCATGCTGAGCGTATTGAAAAACGGTACGACGTCATTGTTTCGCGATTTCTGTAGCGCATCGGCGTCCAAATTTTCGGATTGTTGCCCTAATCCTCTTAACTGGATTCAGCATCCCTCATACTACTTTGAAGATTGCGGATCAAGTCCGCAATGACGGCGTTGTTGTTTTCGGGTTGCTTCGCTGACTCTATATGACACGAGAAGTTCTGGATGCCGTCGGGTATTGTATAAGTTATTGCTCTTGAATTTTCAATCGTCTTTGCCGGTTAAAAATCGTTTGCCCTTTTCTGTAATCAGGTATTTCTGGTTGGAGATTGTTGGTTTTTCGGGATTTGTTCTTTTTATAAATCCGCTTGTTTCCAAAGGTTTTATGTAAATCTGACGAAAATAAGCCAAGTATTTGATATATTTCATAAGTCGCCAAGTAATTGTTTACGCAGTTCCGGTGTGAGTGTCTTATAATTTCCGTTTTCATGCTGTTTCCTTGACTGATTGATTTTTGCCATGAACCTGTCTTTACTCATCAAAGTATCGTCTTCGGTTACCGGGACGATTTTAAAACTTCCCTCTTTTCTTGATTTTAAAATGACTTCCTGACCCATGCTAACCATGCCAAGGTATTGACCTTGCCTTTCTCTAAATTCTCTCGTACTGATTACTAACATGTTCTTATAATTTTAATGCGTACCGTTTTGGTTCGCAAAGATACGAATTTATTTTAAATTCCAAACGAAGGGGGTGATAATTCTGCAGCCGAAGATTGATCTCTTTTTCTGATACATGGAGAGTTCCGGGCTTATTCTACTTCCCGCCGTTGTGAAGCGTGCCTGCTAAAAACGTTTCGTTTGCTCTGCTCAGTTTACAGTCTTAAACTTGACTTCCTGCCGTTTCTATTTGCGTTATTGCATCGTTTTCGTTTGCTACTATTGTTAATCTTACACCGCCGCCGTAACTTTATCGGAATAAGGGTTATACGTGATTATGTCCATCGACAAATTGAATCTTGACATTTTCCTGTCGAAGACAATCGAAAAAAAAATATCATTGGACATATTTTAGTTTATAAGCGCTTCGGCTCTTTGCAAAAATTCAAATATATATAAATCTTTTACAACATCTTCGGGCGATTCGATTATTTGCCCGTGTTTCGCTAACTGCTGTACCAATTCGTTGTACGGCTTCGGGTTACTGTTTATTTTCTCAATGCCGGCGTCCATAATCAATGCGGTGTTTTTACTGTTCCCAATTCTTCTTTCAACATCTCATATATCTCCTGCAACGATTTTTTGTAAAACCCGGTGTTTTGGTCGGCAAGCTGTGCAAAGGTTTTTGAATTGTAAAACATGTCGGTAGCGCTGTATCTATCAAAATCATGTTCTGTAATTAGCATTTCTATGATTGGTCGGGAAATATGCTTTACATTGACGAAGTATTTTTTGTCGATGGCTTCTATCATTTGCAGAGATCGGATGGTGCAAAGACAAATCTGGCGTGTTGGTCTGTACAGCGAGAGTTCCTTTAGAAAATCGTTTTTGGACACCATTTCTTCCAAATAATCGTTAATGCGATCATTTACATCGTCGTTTGCAACGGGTCCCTCAACAATATCGTAATCATGGGCTGGTATCGGAGATTTTGGATTGCGATTAAGAACTACAAAATCAAGCCATTGCTCCGTGTAGCCCGAAAAGCGTAAAACTTTTAAACCGTAATTTTCAAAAGCGTTTTCATAAAATTCAAATTCGGAAACAACGCCGCCTGTTTTATGAAATCTGCCTGCCCTTGTTGCCCAAAATTCTGCCTGAGAACGAATACCGGTAACATAAAACCCTCTACCGAAATCAAGATTGTTTCTGCCTTTTGTCAGGTCAATTGCATTGACTGCCGTATAACTTCCGTGATAAACTTTCATGTCAGCCCTCCGTTTTGACGACAAATTTCAAACATATCACGTACCGCCCAAAAGGGATTATCGGTATGCAAAGCCCACCAGTTTTCGTACAGGTAATCCAGTCCGCCATATTTTTTCAAGTAACGGTAGGCGTCCTGAATATTCATTTTGTACGACTTTGCAAATTCAGGGATAATGAAAGTAATAAAACTTATACTATCGCGGGTGTCCTTATCCAAAGTTCTTGCTACACTGTCCATACAAACTGTTATTAATTATTTTCAAGTCTTTCACTGCCCACAAAGGTACTGATTTTTTTTAACCTGTAACTTATTCAAAAAAATATTATCAACTCAAAGACATGGCGTCTTCGATCGAAAAAACTTTTGAAAGGGTCGGAATATCAAAATCAAAGTAAATATCATCCGGTATCCGCCATTTTTTTCGCTCTTTTTTCGTCAGTGGACTGACGTCGGGAAACATCGAAAGCGGAACAAATACCTGTCGGCCATCTTCCAAAAGAAAATCCATCCTGTCATGACCTGAAAAGTCAATCTTCAGTATTTTTACGTTAATTCCATCTGCTTTACACATTTCTATTGTCATGTCAAGTCTGTATCACCGTCTTTGCGAGGAGTCCTCAACTTGATTGGGGAAGCAATCCGTAAACGGTTTTCAGAACGGTACTTTTGCCTGAGCCGTTGCCGCCGGTCAGTAAAACAATATCGCCTTTCGCCACTTCAAACGAAACGTCGGTAAGCGTCTGTTGCTTGCAGTAACCGGCGGTTGTAAATTGGTATTTTTTGAATACTGCACACTTTGCTATTTGTCGTCATAGCGTCCCCATGCAGAAAGAAGTTTTACTGTCATTCTTTCTTCGCAGATTTCGTATATGAGCCGATGTTTATCTGATATATGCCTTGCCCAAAAAGCATCGTGTTTCTTATATTCCGGTTTTCCGGTTCCTGATGCGGGATGCTCTTCGAGTTCGGTAAGAAGTCTGTTTATTTTTTACCGGTACAGATTTCCTTCCGGATATGCTATGTCGCAGTATATCATCTTCCACATTGGCGGGGATGTCGTATGATATACGTACTGATTACCAACATGTTCTTATAATTTTAATGCGTACCGTTTTGGTTCGCAAAGATACGAATTTATTCTAAATTCCAAACGAAAGGGGGGGAGAGTTTCGGGCTTTGTTTACTTCTTTACTCCCAATTTTCAAAATCCTTTTTCGGCGTCTATTGCAATTAGACGTGTTAGTTGCCGTTCTGCCATTTCCTGCAAACAGGCATACCGGGAGGCTTTGTCCATATTGCGTTTTAAAAGTTCCGCGTTAAAAGATTCAAGATTTGCCAAAACAACCGGTTCGTTAATACTTGCGGTGTCGCGTATGTTCAACCCTTTTTTTGCATGTTCGGGATTTGCCTCCCGCCATTTCGTCCTGCTTTGGAAGTCATACCGATAGCATTACTTGCTTCAATCCACTTGCGAGGCGTCATATTAAAACGATTTGCTCCGGCCTCGTGTAAAAAGGTGTCGAATTCGACGCCTTTAAATGATGCGAAATATTTAACTTGTCATTTTATTCTGGATTCCGCTTCATTTTTCGCGGCTAAAGGCGCAGGCTCGCAATGACGATATACTTGTTTTTCACGTCATTGCGAGGTGGTTATTGAGCGTAGTCGAAATAAACGAAGCAATCCAGAATGTTTTATATGTTATTTATTTTTCATGCCTAAATGTCGGGTTGTGCAACATTTCCCAGGCGCCAAGAAATTCAAGCGTATTACGATTGCGCATCCGGTTTCGGATGTGGTCTTCGCCCTCTTAACCTTTTACCATATCGGTAAGACAAATGTAATCAACGTTGTTTTCCGTTTAAATGGAAATGTTGATATTTTGTACTGTTATAATGCTTGTTTTCTTCATTTTAGATACTTTAGTTATCAAGTGCAAATGTAGATGAAATTTTTCACATTACACACAGACGAATAAATTTTTTCAAAAAAATATAGGGGAAAGATACATACAATTTGGGACAAACCAAATCTGCCATTTTACCAAACCGCTTATTAACTGATGACATATAAGTTGATTAATTTTTGATAAGGCACGTTGTAATGCGAAACATTGCTATTTCCGGCTGTTTGGCGGCACACCATCTTCATTCAGGCAATGATGCGTTGACGTCGGGTATAGAGTAAGTTATTGTTCCTGCATATTCAATCGTCTTTGCCGGTTAAAAATCGCTTGCCCTTTTCGGTAATCAGGTATTTCTGGTTGGAGGCGGTTGGTTTTTCGGGGTTTGTTCTTTTTATTAATCCGCTTGTTTCCAAAGGTTTTAAGTAAATCTGACGAAAATAAGCCAAGTTTTGGTATGAAAAAATATCTGTTAATTCATCTCTTGACACGGGTATTCCTGAAACAAGCAGTATTGTAATAATGTATTGCAATCTTTTATCCGTCAACTTAGTGACTTTTGCTGTTTGACTTTGTAACAGCTTGGTACCATTTTCATTAGAACTTAGTACCTGATTATTGTTATTCTTTTGATTATCAACAATATTTTTTTCTTTCAGCTTGGTACGATATTTTGACGAGCTTGGTACGAACTTAGTGATATTTTCAATCCAACTTAGTGACAAGAAAGAAATCCGGTCTTCCCAACTCATCTTGTGAAGTTGTCCGTCAATCTCAATGTTTTTCAGCGATTCGGTCAGTTTCGGTCGCCATTTTTCCTCTAATTCCAGCCACTTGAACCACTCATCAGTAAAGTCCGACATCGTATAGCGTACCAATGGAATGACCGTTCTGAACATCGTTTCATCAATAAAGATCGGTGTCGCATTTTCGACATATCGCGGCAGATACTTTCGCGTGTTTCGGATACCGGAGCCGATTTCTTCAGCCCATCCAAGCGTCATAAAGAACTTGCGAAGATTCGGATTTTTGGGGTGCGGGTTGAAACCCTTTGGACGCCTTCCAAATAGAACTTGTCGGGCAGGTAGCGATTGATGAAGTAACATTTGCATGTTATCCACATTTATATCGGTTTCAAAGCCGGAAAAAAATAAAGGGGTGAAAATATAATACTTATACGTATTTTATCGTACATTCACCACCGAAATCAGTCGTAATGGTTCGAAACTGTTCGATGGATTTTAGTGGCGGCTCTGTCGAGAGGGATACTCGGCAGTGCCTGTTTTTTAATTTTCCAAAATATTCTGCAAACCTAATCATATTTTGATTATCTTTGCAGCAAAATTAGCAGCTGATGGAGAATCTTAGTTTAAGCGAATGGATCAGGCATTTAGAGATACACGGAATCAATACGTTTTCTTTCGAGAAGGTGCGCGAGATTTTTCCAAATGCTTCGGAACAAAATCTCTATAATTCTCTTTACCGTTTGACCGTAAAAAAGAGAATAATATCCGTCTATAAAAGTTTTTATGTAATTATTCCGCCACAGTATGCTGCAAAGGGAATTGTTGCTCCTGTTTATTACATTGACCGGTTAATGGAATACATTGGTAAGCCTTATTATATCAGTTTGCTCAATGCCGCAGAGTTATATGGCGCAGCTCATCAGCGTTCACAACGTTTTTCCGTAACGACGGTTTACCCGTCTGTCAATGTGTCAAAAGCGAAAAACAATATTCTTGACTGGGTTTACAGAAAAGCTGTTCCCGAAATATTCTTACAGACTAAAAATTCGGAGACAGGGACTGTCCGTTTTTCAAACCCCGAACTGACGGCAATAGACCTGATACAGTATGAAAAACACATTGGCGGATTGTCCAGAGCAGCAACTGTTTTAGAGGAACTGACAGAGCAAACCGATTTTTCAAAAGTATCAGATAAGTTGCTTGACTATACCTCTGTGGCTGCCATACAACGGTTAGGGTTCATACTGGAAAATATTCTTGAACAAAATCATCAGGCTGATATTTTGTATGAACAGTTGCGCAACTATGGTAAACGATTGAATTATATTCCATTAAGTACCTGTTTTGCAAAAAAAGATACCCAAAAAGATACCCGATGGAAAATATATATTAATACGGAAATAGAAACTGACGGGTTATAATTGCAATTATAATCTTCAAGATAAAAAATTATGATAAACAGAGCATCCATCATTCAATGGAGAACGCAAGCGCCGTGGAATGCCAGTGAACAGGTAGAGCAGGATTTGATAATATGCCGTGCCTTGATAGCAATTTTCAGCGACGAATATTTGGCAAGCCGGTTAGCCTTCCGAGGCGGAACAGCATTGCATAAACTGTATCTTTCACCACAAAGCAGATATTCGGAAGATATTGATCTTGTGCAAATTAATGCAGAGCCAATAGGGCAAATCCTCTCACGTCTGGGAGAAGTACTGGATTTTTTGCCCGGCAAAGTTGTCAAACAAAAACGCTACAACAACACCATGTTGTTTCGTATGGAATCTGAAATTCCTCCCGTTGTGCCAATCCGCTTAAAAATTGAAATCAATTGTTTTGAACATTTCAATGAATTGGGATTGGTTAAAGTTCCTTTTTCTATTGAAAACAGTTGGTTTACAGGAAAATGCGAATTGACTACTTATGTTTTGGATGAATTATTGGGAACAAAGCTCCGTGCTTTATATCAACGTAAGAAAGGGCGTGATTTATTCGATTTATATAAAGCCCTTCGTTTAACAGACGCTGATCCGGATTTAATAATTCGTTGCTACAAGCGATATATGAATTTTTCAGTATCCAAACCGCCTACTCATAAGCAATTTATTCAGAATATGGAAAGTAAGATGATTGATCCCGGCTTTTTTGACGATATGGAAAATTTATTACATGCTGATGAAACTTATGATGTACTGGAGGCATACCGAATTGTAAAAGAGAAAATTATAGACAGACTAAATTTATAGCCAAGAAACAGATGTGAAGAATGGCAACACTTCATAATCATAAAATCAAGAATTTCAGAGGCATTCAAAATTTTATTGAAATTTTTGAAGATGGCAATCAACTCGAAACAATTATTAAATGGCGGTTAACGTGACAACCCAAACGGCGGGCAGTTTAACTATAATATCGGCAAAGCCGCCACTCCGTAGCTTGAAATTATCACGACATTTTTGTTGTCGCGATGTCGCGATAACCTGTCTAATCCGAATCGTTCCGACAGACTTTTTGCCGTATCGCCGACTACCTGACCGCTGAAAATGTTACCGACGATAAAAAAGCCCTTTAAATCGGGCAGCCTGCCCAAAATAGTAATCTTAGCACCGGAAAAGATACACCCTTTTTTTGATATGCAAGCGTTTTATTAATTTTTTTCCTTGGCGGGTTATTTTTATGCTTTTGTTTTCCATATACCCCCAGTACATGGTTTTAATCGTATAATTCGGAATCTTCAGCAACGCCATGCCTGAATTTTCATCCCTGTCGACGGTCACCAAGCCCAGATAATAGAGCAGCGACAGGAAGTTTTGCTGTTCGTGAATCCTGTCGACTGAAAAACGCGGCATTACTTTTGCCGGAACTTTTTCATATTCAATAATCTTTTCCAGGTCTTCAACATTTTCAGGCTTGTTTAGCAGCTTTTTATTTGTCCATAGTCGGTTTTCAGGTTATCATCCATCAGGTTTTCTATTTTTTCCCCGTTTTTGAGTACCTGCAGGAAGAAATAGTTACATCGATGAATTGTACAGCCTGTTTTCGGCATCTGCATGAAACTTGTAGCCGTTGTAAAGAAAGGCAAGAAGTGCGTCTTTCATTTTCACATTTCCTGGAATTAATACGTGTGGATGATGCATTACAACGCTGGAAAACTGCCTGAAAAGAAAATGCCGGAAAACTTTATTAAAAAAGAAAGCAACAAATAATCGCATACATGTCCTGTTCTCGCTGTCAGCGGAATTAGATTGCTTTGTGATTTTGAATAAATCAAAATTTTGTCTATTTTTGTAGCGATATTTAATTTTCCAAAACATTGCTTAACGAAAAAAACATGCAAACATCCAGGAGGGATTTTATTAAAATTACGGCATCAACATCGGCATTAATAGGCGCAGGAGGCGTCATGTCGGGTATTACGGCTGCAAGTTGTGGCCGCTTGTCCAAAGAGAGTAACAAAAAACAGGTGTTTAATGATCTGGAAATCATTACAGTATGCAAGGCCGACGAGAATTTGCCGCGTCACAGCGAGGCGTCGATTATTGAGTTGAACGATTCCTCGCTTCTCATTGCCTGGCAGCGGTTTGAGCGTAGCCGTTACGGTTCGGGCGACGAGGCGCCGAGTACGATAGCGTTCATGAACTCGTCGGACGGAGGCCGTACGTGGAATAATTTCCGTATCGGGGCGGAACGCGAGGCGGGGAGCGTCAATTTATACAGTCCCAATTTCCTGCGGTTGCAAAACGGGGAAATCTTGTTGCTTTATAAGGTTTACAATCAGCTTGCATCCGGTCAGCCGCTACTTGCCACCGTCTATGCCATCCGGTCGTCGGACGAAGGTAAGACTTTCAGCGCCCCCGAACCTGTCTGGGAACGAATGTCAATAGGCATGTCAAATTCCTGTATCAAAAGACTTTCTTCCGGGAGGGTCATCTTTCCTGTTGAATATACGGAAGGTAACTTATGGAGTCCGACAGAAAGAGACCACGTGCGTGTCGTTTATTCAGATGACGACTGCAAAACATGGACCATCGGCCAGCAGAATATTTCATTGCCCATGAGAGGCGCTTCGGAGGCATTCATTGCAGAACTCAAGGATGGACGGTTGATCATGGTCATGCGCAACCAGCTCGGTTCACTGTTTAAATCCTATTCGACTGACCAGGGCGAAAGCTGGAGCCTGCCACAAACGACCGGTCTGTCCATACCCGAATCCTGTCCGTACGTGACCAACATTCCGGGCAGCGATCAGATCATGGTGATATGGAACAATGCCGAATACAACATGCACTTTCGCAGTCATTACGGCAAGCGTTCCCCGCTAACGGCGGCCATTTCGGCCGATGGGGGCGTCACTTTCACCGATTTTTGGGATATAGAGACTGATCCGGGAACTGCTTTTTCAAACCCCGGCATCACCTGGACAAAGGATGGCGTCTGCCTGCTCACCTATTGGGTCTGCCCCTACAGCAAGGACTGGGTGATGAGCGGGCTGATCGACCTGCGTCTGGCGCGTTTTCGCGTCAACGTGTAAGGTAAGCGCCCGAAGCATGGCAGCAACAGCAGCCGCTTGCAGGATGAGTGTAGAAAAAAAATCGAAAATAGCACACAAATGAAAAGTAAGGAAATCAATCGACGCCGATTTATCGGCACAGTAGCAGCGGCGACGGCAAGCGTAGCCGCTTCGGGATTTACGCCCGTATCAACTATCACAGCGAAAAAAGCAGACAAGACGGCCTTTCAGGACGGCAGTATCACCGTCAAGGGTGAGATAATCTCGCCCATGCAGGACGAGAACCGTTACTTGACAATCTACGACCGGTATACTGACGCGAAAGGAATCCGGCGGGAGCGTCATGAGCTAACCACCTCGCAGGACGATTTCAATGAAGGCTACCGGCTCGGCTATTCGGACGATAACGGACGTACATGGGGGTCGTGGAAAGATATTTATAAGGAAACGTATGAACGGATAGGCCCTAACAAGGAACACGAACGCGAGTTGTACGACTTCTCGGCAGATATTTACAATCCTGTTCACCGCCATTTCGTCAGTATCGGGATGGAACGAATCTATGCGTATGGCCATGAGGCTGCCTATCGCAACCTGGGGAGAGGGGAAGGGATATCGTTCAGCGACCACTGCTTTCTTTGCGTGCGCAAAGAGGGGAGCGATGTCTCGACGCCATACCTGATCAAGTATGAGGACGGCGGCGACTACAATCCGGCCAATCCGTTGGACACGGAATATTTTGATAAGAACAGCGCCTATTTCAGCAAGGCGTGGGTCATGAAAAATGGAGACGTGATTTTTTCTCTCTCCGTACCCGTTGCTACGTGTTGCCGTATACTGGGTATCGACGTGAAAGAAGTATTCCCGTCGTATCCGCAGCCCGGACTGATTGTTGGACGCGGTAAATGGAACGGTACGCATTACGATCTGACGTTTTCGCGTCCAGTCGTCATCAGCGACCTGAAGTCGTCGCGTGGCGTGAACGAACCCATGACTGCCGAACTGAACGGCGGACGGCTGCTGGTAGTGTTTCGCGGCTCGAACGTGCGATCGGAAAACTGGAATACGCGGATCGAGCCGGGGACGCCGGGACACAAATGGTACTGCTATTCGGACGACGGCGGGAAGACTTTCACCGACCCCGTGCCATGGCATTTCGACAACGGCGAAGTGATCTATTCGTCGGCGACCATCTCGTTTTTTCTTCGCGCGGCAAAGAACGGGAAGCTCTACTGGTTCGGGAATATCACTGACCATAACGTCGACGGTAACTGGCCCCGATATCCGCTGCAAGTGGTCGAGGTAGACGAGCAGTATGGAACAGCGAAACGTGAAACACTCACGCTGATCGATACCCGCCGCGAGGGTGAATCGAAGTTCGTGCAACTTTCCAATTTTGCCCTTCTCGACGATCGTGAAACAGGCGATATTGAGTTGTATCTGACGAAAATCTGCACGCTCGGAACGGAGAGCGACCGCCTGTGGCGGGGGGCAGCGTGGAAATACTGGATACGACTGACGTAAAGGAATAATAAAAATGAAAAAAGTATTAAAAATCATCCATCAAAAAACCGGAAAACAATGAAAAAATCAATGTTTATTAATTTGATAATAATCCTGTTGCTTCACGTAGGCCATATCCATGCAGCAGGATGGAAAGCAGGGGTTGCGAAAGCGAACATCACCCCGCAGGAAAAAATGTGGTTAGCCGGTTATGGCGGCAGAAACCATGCGTCGGAGGGCGTCTTGCTTGACTTGTGGGCAAAGGCGCTGGTACTGGAAGACGCCGAAGGCAAGCGGGGCGTGCTGGTCACGACCGATTTGCTGGAGATTCCCAAAACCATGTCCGACCGCATCAGGGAGCAGCTGAAAACCAAGCTGGGCTGGGACAAGGCGCAGATCATCCTGAACAGTTCGCACACCCATACAGGGCCGGTGTTGCCTGCCACGGTACTGATCAATTATTACCCCCCGTTTGTCGGGCAGGAAGAAGAAAAGTTAAACCGGTATGGCAGTTGGCTTGAGCAACAGATAGTAGATGTGGTAGTCAAGGCATCGCAGACAATGGAACCGGTTACCATAGCCGCCGCCAACGGGATTGCCCGCGTGCAGGTGAACCGGCGGAACAACAGGGAGGGCGAGATGACGCCCCTGACGGAACTGAAGGGACCCAACGATTACGCCGTTCCCGTGTTGAAAGTGATGGATGCATCGGGACAGATCAAAACCATCGTTTTCGGATATGCCTGCCATCCTACCGTGCTCGACATCTACCTGTGGTCGGGCGATTTTCCCGGCTTTGCCCAGGCGGAGCTTGAGAAATGGTACCCCGGCGCGACCGCCCTGTTTTTCCAGGGGGCAGGCGCCGACATGAATCCGCTGCCGCGACGTTCCATCGGACTGGCTCGGCAATACGGCATCACGCTGGCTGCCGCCGTCGACCGCGTGCTTCAGGAAGAGATGAAATCGTTGCCACCCGCCTTGACGACAGCTTACGTAGAGACGCCGCTGCCTTTTGACACGCCTTATTCGGAAGCCTACCTGACGGAAATCATCGAAAGCGCCAATCAGGGCGACCTTTACAAACGCAGCGCCAGGTTCCTCCTCGAACAACTCAAAAACAACAAAACGCCACGCGCTTACCCCTATCCCGTGCAGGCATGGAACATTGGCGGATGGCCCTTGTTTGCGCTGGGAGGCGAGCTGACCATCGGATATGCCATTCAAATAAAACAAAAATATGGCGAGCATACATTCGTGATGGGATTTAGCAATGATATAATGGGATATATCCCGACGCTCACCGTCCTTAAGGAAGGAGGCTACGAAGGCGCTACCGGACAGATTGAATACCTGTTGCCCGGATTGTGGGGGCCGGATGTCGAATCGGTTATCCTTCGCGCCGTAGATGAAGTGGCAAGGCAGACTGGCCTTTAAGGTTACCATTTTTTGTTCGGCAACAGCATGGTTTTTAGCCCTTTGGAGAATATTTTTTGATGGGAATAGGATGAATCGTCGGGGTATACGATGTAATATTCAATTTCGGGTATGGTTTCAGCCAGTTGGCAGGCGGCCTCAACGCCCATGACCATGAACGCGGTTGCGTAGGCGTCGGCTGTCATGCAGTCGGGGGCAACGACGGAAGCGCTTGTGATGGTTTGTTCGGAAGGGTATCCTGTACGGGGGTCGATGATGTGTCCGTACTTTTTGCCGTCCCTGACGTAAAAGTTGCGGTAGTTGCCCGATGTGGCGAGGCCTCGTTTGCCGCATAACAGGATGGTGTCAATAAGATCATTGATAATGCCCGTGACATCGTCTTCCGGTTTGTTGATGCCAATTTGCCAGCACAGTCCGTTCGGGTTTTTTCCTTTGGAGGTTACTTCGCCGCCAATGCTGACCATGTAATTCTTTATGCCCTCACGTTCAAGCAATTCGCCAATCACGTCGCAGGCGTAGCCTTTGGCGATGGCCGAAAAATTAAGTGTAATGCGCGGATCGTCTTTGATGATTTTTTTATGGCCGATGCGTACCTTCCTGTATCCGACAAACGATTTCAGGCTGTCAATGGTCTGCTGCGAAAGGCTGTCGTTCTGCTCAAAACCGAATCCCCACAGGTTAATCAGGGGGGAGGCCGTCGCGTCGAAAGCGCCGCCCGATTTTTCGGACACTTCCATGGCTTTGTTAAAAACGGTGATGAACTTGTCGTCGAGCTCAACCGCCTCGTTGCGGTTCACTTTCGAGATAACAGAATTGGGATTGAAGGGATTAAAGGTCAGGCTGAAATCCTGAAGCTCTTTGTTTATTTTGTCGGAAAGGATGTCGGTCGATTCATATTTGATGGAGTAAAGTGTGTTGAAGATGGTTCCGCTATCCTCAAAATAACGTTTTTGGGTACATGACAGGCACAGTAATAAGATGGCTATCGATGTCATTAATAACTTCACTCCGTCCTGTCCATCCTGCCGGATTTGCAATCCTCCGTCCTGCCGGATTTGCAATCCGGCAGTTGCGATTATAAGCATTTTCAATGCGAAAAAAAACCAACGCGGATTACAAATCCTTATATTGGATACATTCGGATTACAAATCCGAATGGACGAGGGCCTGCGAAGCAATCCAGTGGCAAACGATGCATTATGGCGCTTTCCGGATTGCTTCGTTACTCGCAACTTGCCTAAGCAAAATTTTTCAATGTGTCGCTTTCGGAACGGAAGCAATGACGTTAAACTATTCGTCATTTTCATCTGTTAAATTCTTTTAACCTATCCAGTCGGAGAAGTAGCTTTTCGGTAAGGGGCGGCAATTGTATTGCGAGGCCATGATTTCGCTGTATGCGCCGGCTGAACGGAGGGCGATCAGGTCGTTGCGGCGTACCCGATTAACTTCCGTATCCATACAGAACACGTCGGACGATTCGCAGATAGGGCCTACGATGTCGTAGGTTTCATACGGTTCGTCGCTTGTGATGTTTTCGGGATGGTGATAGGCACCGTACATTGCCGGACGTATCAGGTCGGTGAAGCCGGCATCGAGGATGGCAAACTGCTTCACTTCCCCTTTTTTCACATAGAGCGCTTTTGAGATGAGCGAGCCGCACTGGCCTACAATCGCGCGTCCCAGCTCGAAATGGATTGTTTGTCCTTCGCGTGGCTTGATGAGTTTGTGGAAAAGGGCGAAATAGCTTTCAAAATCGGGAATGGACAGGTGATTGGGGTGGTGATAGTCGATACCCAGTCCGCCGCCATAATTGAGCGAATGGATCGTCAGTCCGCGTGCCTCAAGGTCGCATTGCAGTTCTTCGGCGCAGATGCACAGGTTGCGGAAAGCCGACAGGTCGGTTATTTGAGATCCGATATGGAAGTGAAGTCCGGTGAACCGCAGATGGCTCATGGTGAGCGCCTGGTCGATGACGCCGGGCAACTGACCGAGGTTGATGCCGAATTTGTTTTCCTGCAGTCCGGTTGTAATTTTGGCATGGGTATGCGCATCCACATTGGGATTGACGCGGAAGGCGATGGTTGCCTGTCGGTCTTTGGCCTTCGCCAATGCCTGTATGACTTCCAGCTCGGCCAGCGATTCGACATTGAAGCAGGCGATATCGTTGTCGAGACCGAGGATGATCTCCCAGTCGGCTTTTCCGACGCCGGCAAAAACGATTTTGGAAGCGGGGAATCCGGCGTCCAATGCGGCCTGTATCTCGCCTCCGCTCACACAGTCGGCGCCCAGTCCCCTCCTTGCGATCATTGAAAGGATACGCGGATTGGCATTGGCCTTGACGGCATAGTGCAGTTGATAGTTGTATTTCGACAGTTCGGCCTTGACTGTATCCAAAGTAGCCTGAAGCAACGCCACATCGTAGAAGTAAAAGGGCGTTTGTATCGATTCGAATTGTTCGGTGGGGAAGGTGCCTTTGATCATGTTTTTTTTAATTACGAATTACTGATTACGAATTACGAATTACTGATTACGAATCGAACAAATGTTTGCTTAATGCTTGCAGTGCGCGTTTTTTATCGGATGAACGGATGAGCAGTGACACGTTGAAGTTGCTGCCTCCGTAGGAGATCATTCGAATCGGGACGTCTTTGAGGGCGCTGATGATTTCGGCCTGGAAGCCGATGTTGTCCCATTCAAGGTCGCCGACGACACAGATGATAACCATCTCTTTATCAACCGTTACCGCGCCGTATTTTTTCAGGTCGCTGACGATTTCAACCAAATGCTTGGGGTTGTCGATGGTTACTGAGACGCCTACTTCGGAGGTTGTGACCATGTCGATGGGTGTACGATACAGTTCGAAAATCTCGAACACTTTGCGCAGAAAGCCCGTAGCCAACAGCATGCGTCCACTTTTTATCCTGATGGCGATGATATTGTCTTTGGCGGCCACCGCCTTGATTTTATCCTTTTCAGAATCATTCGCGATCGTTGTCCCGGGCGCGTCGGGCTGCAGTGTGTTGAGAAGTTTGACAGGGATATTGGTCACTTTGGCAGGCTGGATACAGGTGGGGTGAAGAATTTTTGCGCCAAAGTAGGCTAACTCTGCGGCTTCTTCGAAGTTCATGAAGCGTACCGGCGAGGTGTTGTCAACGATACGCGGGTCGTTGTTGTGCATACCGTCGATGTCTGTCCAGATTTGTATTTCTTCGGCTGCGACAGCCGCGCCAATGATGGAAGCCGTGTAGTCGCTTCCGCCGCGTTGCAGGTTATCAATTTCGCCGTCCACATTCAGGCATATATAACCTTGCGTAATATAAAAATCCGCATCTGCATTGTTTTTCAGTAAATGTTGAAGTCTTTCCTTGATGTAATCCGAATCAGGGTCGGCGTTCCGGTCGGTTCGCACATACTCTAATGCGTTTAAAATAACCGTATTATAACCTATCTCGTGGAAGTACAGGTTCATCATGCCGGTTGACATGATTTCGCCTTGTGCCAGCAGGATGCGTTCTTCGAACGAGGTGAACGGTTCCTTGATGAAAGAGCGGATATAATTCAGTTGTGTCTGAATATGTTCATTGGCTTTATCCCTGTATTCCTGTTTTTCGTACAACTCGTCGATTACGGCTGTATATTTTTCCGACAGACTGTTGATCAATTTGTTTGCATTCGCTTGATTATGCTTATACAGATAATCGGATATCTCAACCAACGTATTGGTTGTACCCGACATGGCTGAGAATACAACAATTTTTTGACTGCCGTCACAAATTAATTTTGCGACGTCTTTCATGCGTTGTGCTGTCCCTAAGGATGTTCCTCCGAATTTTAATACTTTCATTTTCTATTAATTTATTTATGTTGTTAAAAGTCAAACGTTGCATCGAATGATGTTTCTTCATAACTCAAAGATGAATAATTGTCTACATGATAAAATCTATTGCTTTCGCATTTTACTACTCGTGCAGGAAATAGTTTTACGATGTTATAGTTATGGGTCGACATGATGACGGCGGTACCTTCATGGCGTATGTCATGCAGCAGTTGAACGATCTGTCCGCTCGTTTCCGGGTCAAGATGGCCGGTAGGCTCGTCGGCAAGGATAATTTCAGGCTTGTTTAGCAGCGCACGTGCGATGGCGATACGTTGCTGTTCGCCTCCCGATAACTCATGCGGCATCTTATACCCTTTGGTCTGCATGCCTACTTGCTCCAGCACCTCTTCGATGCGATTTGTTATTTCGCACCGTTTACGCCAACCGGTTGCTTTGAGGACAAACTCGAGATTTTTATTGACCGTTCGGTCAATAAGTAATTGAAAATCTTGAAATACAATACCCAGTTTACGTCGAAGATAGGGTATTTCGCGACGTTTGATTTTAAGCAGGTCGTAGCCGGCGACGTATGCGTTCCCCGTCAGTATGGGCACCTCGCAGTAAAGCGCTTTCAGCAGGCTGCTCTTACCGGAGCCTACCTTGCCGATGATATAGACAAACTCGCCCTTGTAGAGTGTGAGCGACGCATCGTTCAGCACGATATTTTCTTCCTGGCAGACGTCAATATTTTCCAAATGAACCAATAACGCACTTTCCATTTGTCTGAATAACGGATAACTGAATAATCACAAATTACCAATCAGGTACTGTTTCAATTCGGGTATTTTTATTTCACCGAAATGAAATACGCTTGCAGCCAGCGCTGCATCGGCTTTGCCAATCAGGAACGCATCCCGGAAGTGTTCCATTTTTCCGGCGCCTCCCGAGGCGATTACCGGTATGTGTAACCTGTCGGCAAGGATGGCTAACGCTTCATTGGGGTAGCCTTCTTTCATGCCGTCGTGCAGGATGCTTGTAAATAGAATTTCACCGGCACCGCGATCTTCGGCTTCTGCCGCCCAGTCGAAAAGGTTGCGTTCGGTCGGGATACGTCCTCCATTCAGGAAGCAAAACCACTCGTCGTCGATGATGTTGCCGTCGATGGCGATCACACACACCTGACTGCCGAATTTTTTGGCGATTTCGTTAATCAGTGCGGGGCGTCGAAGGGCAGCCGAGTTGATGGATACCTTGTCGGCGCCTGCGTTCAACAGCCGTTCGACATCCGACAGTTCGCTGATACCACCACCAACCGTGAAGGGGATACGGATGTTTGCTGCGACTTTTGTCACGAGCTCCGCGAATGTTTTCCGTCCTTCGTGCGTGGCGGTAATATCAAGAATAACCAATTCGTCTGCGCCTTGACGGCAATATTCAGCGCCCATTTCCACAGGGTCGCCGGCATGACGGAAATCAACAAAATTGACGCCTTTGACGGTCATTCCGTCTTTTACATCTAAGCATGGAATTATACGTTTTGCTACCATTTATAAATAATTATGAATTATGAATTATGAATTTTTCTAAATCACGCGGGGTGATGCGGCCTTCGTAGATGGCTTTTCCGAAAATGACAGCGGGGATGCCGGCTTCGTCAAGCGCTTCGATATCGCGTACATTGCTGACGCCTCCGCTTGCAATCAGGTAGACGTCGGGCAGGGCTTGCCGGATTTGGACGTACAGTTCGGTGGCAGGCCCCTTCAGCATGCCGTCGCGACCGATATCGGTACAGATCACTTTTTGAACGCCGCGTTGATGAAACGCTTCGATAAAGGGGATTAGCGCTTGGGCAGTCGTCTCCTGCCATCCGCTGACAGCGATTTTCCCATCTTTTGCATCGGCTCCAAGCAGGATCCGTTCAGCCCCGAAAAGCTTCAACCACTGACAGAACAATTCCGGTTCCTTGATGGCGATGCTTCCTCCGGTAATCATTTGCGCTCCGTTGTCGAACGCAATTTCCAGGTCAGCATCCGATTTCAGTCCGCCTCCAAAATCGATGACCAACGAAGTGTGTGAAGCTATCAGGTTGAGTGTCTTGTAGTTGATGATTCTGCCTTCGCGCGCGCCGTCCAAGTCGACGACGTGTAAACGTTTTAGTCCGCAGCCTTCGAGCATTTTGGCAACCTCGATCGGGTGTTCATCATACACTTTCTTTGTCTCGTAAGCTCCCTGTGTGAGGCGAACACATTTACCGTCAATAATATCAATTGCAGGAATAAGTTCTATCATCATCTGTATATAATAACAAATTCTTTCATTTGTAACGCATTTCAGCGTGCAAAGATAGTGCAAGTCGAGCGATATACAAAATAAGTCGCTTATTTTTATGCCTAATTTTCGCTATATTTGGTAGTTTCAAGAAAATTACCTTACTTTGCGTAAAAAAATAGCGTATGAAAAAGAAACATAAAGGCGTAATCATAGCCAATCCAATTTACGATGTGGTGTTCAAAAACCTGATGACAACAAGCAAAGGCACTATCAAGGACATTGCAGCTTATTTTGTTGGCACGATTCTCGGCGAAGAAATAACGGATATCACCTTTTTGGACAAGGAAGTTCCGTATTTCAAAGTGCAAAAGAAAAAGGTTGGCGGGAAAGAAGTAACCGAAAAACTTGCGTTAATCCGCTTGGACTTTATCGCTACGATTCGTACAAAAAGTGGCATGTATAAAAAAGTACTGATAGAGATACAGCAGTCGAAAAAACCTACGGACATGTTGCGCTTTCGCACGTATCTCG
>Ga0082212_10001768_pt1 | contig 31844 bp, 25 predicted proteins | sample TergutNt197P3_FD_71548 | JGI IMG/M metagenome (GOLD analysis project Ga0082212, IMG submission 71548) | Neocapritermes taracua P3 segment gut microbial communities from Petit-Saut dam, French Guiana - Nt197 P3 | ecosystem: Host-associated > Arthropoda: Insects > Digestive system > Gut ...
CTGAGTGGTGAAGGCTATGCCAGTTGAGAGTATGCCAACATACAGGATGGCTGGAAGCGCATTGACAAGCGCTGTGATCTCAAAGGCGCCATGCGCAAAGAACCTGTCAAGGAATAACGAGAAGACCAGGCTGAAGGCGGCAGCCACCGCGAACTGCGCGATACAGAGCTTCAGGACGTCACGTTGTGACAGGCCCTCTACAAAGTGATCGATTGCAAGGATATGACAAGCCCAGAACAGAGCGCCTACCAACATGATCGAATCCCCGAATCCGATGGTGAAGGCGTCAGTGATGCAAAGGAGATACAGACCCGCTATTGCTATGATCACACTGACCCAGGTATTCCAGTGAGTCTTATGCTTCAGGAGAATACCAAGGATCGGAACAAGCACTATGTAGAGCGCTGTGAGAAACCCGCCTTTTGAGGCTGTGGTATACACCAAACCAACCTGTTGCATACAGCCAGCGAGAAAGACCACAGTGCCGCAGACAAGCCCGGCTTTCAGCAGGCGTTGCAGGGAAATACCTGGTTGAGATGGAGATGGGGCTGAATGGGCCCTGAAGCGCCCTTGGACAAGTACAACGATAAGCAGGGTAATCGCACCGAGAAGCATGCGGAATCCCATGAAAAGGAAGGGCCCGATAAAATCCATGCCAGCACGCTGGGCAACAAAGGCCATCCCCCATATCAAGGCGGTCAGGGTCAGTAGAAGAGACGAACGTACCCTTATCCCTGTGCGCTTCTGTGCATCAGTTTGCAAGGAAGTCCCATCCTCCTGGTTGCTCCCAGCTGGTTATCATTGCGAGATAGTCAGCCAAGGAAGCGTTATGGAGGAATTCATGGTGATGATCGACAAAGCCATTCGTCACCGGCCAACCCCTGTCTGTATTCATGTCGAAATAGCCCAGCGTGGGAGCAAGCGGCCCTTGACGCCGCTTGAATTCCGCAAGCCGGACGGTATCAAGGATGCTGTCAACAAGCTCACATGACAGGTTCTCTCGCATGGGCCCTTGGGAGGAGCATGAAAGGATCTGATCTGCTCCGAAGCCTTCCTCTATGTGCAGGCGAAGCACATGATCCAGTATCTCATAAGGAGGAAGCGTGTCTTGATCCATCTGGCCCTCATACAGTTCAGCCGAGGGAGGTTTGTCGATTATTTCCTTGGGTATGACCCAGGATTGGTTGTTGCGCCAGTTAGCAAGCCCATAGACATCCGTCTTATAGGTATTGCCCAGCACTGCCAGAGCGCCTGCCGTGTCACCGTAGAGGGTCGAATAGCCCATAGCCAACTCGGATTTGTTGCTGGTATTCAGCAAGAGCCAATTGAAGCTGTTTGAGAACTGCATGAGCTGAGCCATGCGGATCCGAGGCTGCAGGTTCTGTTGGGCCAGCGCTGAGGCTTCCTGTCCTGTCGCCTGTAAGAACTGTGCCCCGCATGCATCAAGAGCCTCATCAATGGACAAGGTAATGGTTTCCATTCCCAGGTTCGCTGCCAAGGCAAGAGAGTCATCGATGCTTCCCTTTGAGGAGAAGGGGCCGGGCAGCAGGACACCATGTACGTGCTCGGCTCCCAGAGCGTCGCAGGCCAAGGTGGCGCATACTGCTGAGTCTATTCCTCCAGAAAGACCAAGCACAACATCTGAGAATCCGTTCTTAGTGACATAGTCCCTTATGAAGAGCTTCAGGGACTGCCAGTCAGCCTCATAGGGCAAGAGCGGTTTGATGACATATCCATCCCCGCAGGCAGGACCTTCTTCCTTCTTTGCGAACCTCACTTTGGGATCGAGGTTTATGTTGCAGGTGATAAGAGCCTCCTCAAAGGGGCTGGCGGCTGCAAGGACCTTGCCATCTGGTTGTAGAACAACGCTGGCGCCATCAAAGACGCTCATGTCCTGAGCCCCTACAAGGTTTGCGACAACAACCCAAGCTCCGTTCTTTTGTGCGAAGTCACGTAAATACCCTAACTGTTCTGATGCAGTGAACATGGTGTTGGTCCCTCGATACTCCTTTGCCAACATCAGAATCACGATATCTGAGTCAGAGAAATCCTCGTCTGCCCCCGGATAATCATCCAGCAGGATGGTTACTCTATACCCCTCGAAAACTGTGGAGATGCTTACCGAGCCTGTCTCGAATGTCCAGCTGCTGCCAACATCGATGAACCCTAAGGGTTTACCCGCACCATCCTTGCAGAGAAGGGCCTCGGGCTCGCAGACAAAGGCCTCCTCCTCAGGAAGGAAACGCGGGATCATCGTACCCATCAGCGTTGTCAGGCTTGCCCGCTCGTAGAAAAAGCGCGCAGCGTCAAGCGTTTCTGCGGCGAAAGCGTCGTAGAACTGCAGGCCGCCTACAGGGGTTCCCGTAAGTGCGTAGGCAGGAAAGATGACGAGGTCTGGAGGGTAGGGACCTGCTGCGAGGGCATCAATGGATGCCAGGGCCTTTTCCGCATTCTCCCGTAAGGCACCGAGTCTTGGATTGCTTTGGATGATGGCGATGTACATTATCCAGCTCCCGCTAACCCTAGACGATGTCCGCAAGAGGGCCATATACCTTTTCATGGCCAATGGTCGTGTCTTCGTCGTGCCCAGGATACACCCGGGTGTCATCTGGTAGTTCAAAGAGCCTGGCTATGCTTTCCCTCTGCTGTACGGCGCTCCCAGTGGGAAAGTCGGTTCGCCCCACTGCCTCAAAGAACAGGGTGTCTCCTGCAAGGAGTTGATGATCCTCGCTATCATAGAGGCACATGCTGCCTATGGTGTGGCCGGGTGTATGGTATATCTTCAATTCCTTTTCCCCAACTTGGATGATGTCACCATCATCAACTACCCTGTCAACTGTCACAGGTTTGATCAGCTTTGTTATGGAGCGCGGGCCGTTGTCGATTGCGCCCGTAATCGAGTCCGCCTCTAAGCTATGCGCGATGACCACCGCTCCTGTCGTCTCCACAAGATCGGTGACAGCCCCTATATGGTCAAAGTGACCATGAGTCAGAATGATGCTGTCAACAACCCTTCCGTCAAGCGCCCTGAGTATCTCCTCGGGCTGCCCACCTGGGTCGATGACAGCAACCCGTGTTGCTCCCCTATCGTCGCTCACAAGATAACAGTTCTCAAGGAATCCAGGAGGTACGCTTACCGTCACCCTTTCAACGATCATACTGCCCCCTCAGTTTCCCCGATGCTTTCGGACTTCTTCACCCGACATGGTTCTACGAGCATCTATTACACCTTCTATCTCCTTGAGTGATCTCAGTATCTTCTCTATATGGGCTATCTCGCTTACCTCGAAAAGATAACGCATCTCCACAATCCCATCCTTATGGGCTGCCATGGTCGCATTCAAGATGTTAACGCCGCTGCTGCCCAGGGCCACCGTGACATCCTGGTACAAACGGAGGCGGTCAACCGCTTCGATGAAGACCTCGACTTTGTAGACCTCTCTACTCTCCGTATGCTCAGTCCACGCAACATCGATGATCCGCTCAGGTGTGCTCAACAGGGACTTCGCATTTGGGCAGTTCGCCCTGTGCACCGTTACGCCACGCCCCCGGGTCACAAAACCTATGATCTCATCACCGGGAACAGGATTACAACAAAGAGAGAGCCGTACCAGCACATCATCAAGTCCCTTGACGATCACACCCGAGGTCCGGCGGGTTGTCTTTGTCGGCTTTCCCTTGATAGGTTCGAACAATGCGCTACCGGCAGGGCTGATACCAAGCAGCCTTTCCGGGGTTGTGGTATCCGCGCTCCCCTGCTGTTGGACGGCCAGCTCTTTCAGGAGCTTATTCGCTACCTGCCTGGAACTCTGCTTTCCTGTTCCGATAAGGGCGAGAAGGTCATCGGTATCCTTGTGTCCCATCTCCTCGGAAACACTTCTCAACGCTTTCACGGTCTGTGATGATGATATCCCCAAACCATGCTTTCGCATCTCACGACCAAGTTGCTCTCGACCATGTATGATGTCGTCATCTTTAGTGATCTTCGAGAAATATGCACGGATCTTCGAGCGCGCTGAGGGGGTCTTGACAATGTTGAGCCAGTCCCGTGAAGGGTTGGAATTCTTCAACGTAAGGATTTCTACACGGTCCCCCATTTGCAGTTCATAGCTCAAGGGCACAATGATCCCGTTCACTTTTGCGCCGACACAGTGGTTGCCCACTTCTGTATGTATCGCATATGCGAAATCAATAGGGGTCGACTTTATCCGTAATCTGACAACCTCTCCTTTTGGAGTGAAGACGAATACCTCTGAATAATTGAGGCCGATGCGTAGGGATTCCATGAATTCCCGTGGTTCGGTGTTCTCATCTGACCAGTCAAGCATCTGCCTGAGCCATGCGAGCTGTTCATTGATGCTATCGTCTGTAAGGTTCTTCCCATCTCCTTTGTACAGCCAGTGAGCGGCAACGCCATATTCGCTTGTCTCGTGCATTTCCTTTGTTCTGATCTGGATCTCGAGAGGCTGGCCCGCTGGCCCGATGACCGTGGTATGGAGGCTTTGGTATCTGTTCATCTTAGGCATGGCTATGTAGTCTTTGAAGCGCCCTGGCATAGGTGGCCATATGGTATGGACAGCTCCAAGGCACGAGTAGCAATCAGCAACCGTATTGACAATGATACGGAGCGCTATCAGGTCATATATCTCGGAGAAGTCCTTCCCTTTCTGCGCCATCTTCTGGTATATGGAATAGAGGTGCTTTGGCCGGCCGGTTATCTTAGCCTCGATATCGATACGTTCGAGCTCTTTTGCCAACAACTCTATCGAACGGTCGAGGTACTCTTCCCTTGCGCTTCTGGACTCCTTCACCATGCGACTCACCTGTTGGAAGCGTGCTGGTTCAAGGTAATAGAAGCTCAGGTCCTCCAGTTCCCATTTGATCGAATTGATTCCCAGACGGTTTGCCAGCGGCGCGAAGATCTCCATGGTCTCACGTGCTTTGAAGATCCTCCTGTCCTCGCGTAGCGCCAAGAGTGTCCGCATGTTATGAAGTCGGTCCGCCAGCTTGATGATGATGACACGGATGTCCTTTGACATGGCAAGCAACATCTTACGTATATTCTGTACCTGCTGCTCAGAGAGGGACTCTATCTCGATCCGTGTGATCTTGGTGACCCCGTCGACCAGGTCGCTGATACTCTTTGAGAACTCCTCTTCCACGTCTTCGAGGGTCACTTGTGTGTCCTCGACCGTATCATGAAGGAGGGCTGTAGTCATGGTGTCAACGTCCATATGCAGCTCTGAGAGTATCAGGGCGACCTGAACAGGATGGTTGATGAATGATTCCCCGCTCTTTCTTAACTGCCCTTTATGTGCTCCAATCGCGAATTCATAAGCGTGTCTCAGCTGCTGTATATCTTCTTGGGTCAGATATGTCTCGACACGTTCGATGAGGGTTGCGAAGGCATCGCTGGTATGCTCGTCTTCCACCCGCGGGGTTCCGAGCATATCATCAGCCTTTGTTATCCTATCGCTCATCTATCTTTCGCATTCATTGCCCGTTGGCGCTAACGGCCCGATTATCTTCTCTCTCAGCTCCTCTGCCGTAGCCCTGAAGACCCACTCTCTGAAGTCTTCGAAGAGGACAAGTTCTTCCTTCCCTTCAAGATATCTGCTACTGGCAGAGAGTTCAACCTTTCCCTTTTCACAAAAGAGCGTGATACTCAATCGATCATCCTCTGTCTCAAGTTCAAGCAGACTGAGTTCTTCCAGTATGGCCAGATAGTTTATCACCCACTTCTCCTCAATACTGGTCTCACTGTCAACCCTTTTACAGATCCCAACCAATTCTTTGCAACTGCACCTGATGAGCGTTGCTGGAGAATCTGAGACATCCAGGCTTCTCAGCGCTCGATATAACACTGCCAGATCGTCTCTGCTTGGAGCGCTTTGTTTCAATATCTGCCTGTTTATCTGAGCGTCCTCCTCATTGAATGCAAGGTGGATTGTCGCTCTTTCTCCGTTCCTTCCCACACGTCCGGACATCTGGTTGAATGCAACCGCACTGAAAGGCAGATGATAGAGTATGACGTCTGAGATATCAGGGATGTTTATACCCTCGCCAAAAGCGCTGGTAGCGATTATCGTCCTGACCGCACCTTCTCGAAAGGCGTCCTCTATCGAGCGTCGCTCCTCTTTCTTGAGTCCAGCATGATAGAAGGCGATCGGATGGTTTATTTCAGAGGCCTGCTTTCTGAGGAAACGAGCAAGCTCTATGACTTGAGCACGGGAATTGGTATACACCACCGCCTTGGAAGCATTCATGATAGTCGAGGCGACAAAGCCTTCGCGGTCATGCAGGTTACGTACATCGTTGAGTATGAGGTTCTCACGAGTAGTCGCGTCGATTATCGTCTTGTCGATTGCGAGCGCCTGGCAGATTCCCTTGCTGATGCGATCGTCTGCTGTAGCGGTGACAGCCAGGAACTGTGCACGAGGGAAAAGCGTCCTGCAGGCCCTGAGATGATGATAGGCCTCTCTTCCCACTTGGAGTTCGGTTGCGATGTGATGTGCCTCATCGAATACGATGAATTCGATTCTTCCAGATCCTTCGAATCGCCAGGCGTGGAGTTGGAAGAACTCTGGCGTTGTCAGCAATACATCCAGTTCTCCCTCATAGAGTCCCTGAAAGATCCTGTCCTTCTCCGCTGTAGAATTATCACCTGTTAAGGAAGAGGCATGCAGGCCGATCCTTTTGTAACTCTCAGCAAGGGAATGGGCCTGATCCGCTATGAGCGCACGTAGTGGGTATATAAAGACACTGGCAGCCTTGCGCTGCTTAGCAAGCAGTGCGGCATAGGTTTGGAATATCAGGGATTTCCCACGCCCGGTTGCCATTATCGCCAGCACGGAGTCTCCTCTTACAAGCGCCTCAAGGGCATTCTTCTGGGACTCATGGAGCTGCACATCATGTCCGACTATCTTTCCCGGAAGGCTCTCGATAAGAGAAGCGTCATCCTCGATAGCCGGTTCCTCGTTGGTTTCAAGAAAGGCCTTCTCAATATAGAGCTTAGGACGCATACGGCCATTCCACTCATCAAGCTTAAGACGATAAACGATATCGGCTTTACCCTCATAGGAGAGAACATCCTCTATTTGAGGACATTTGAAGTAGATAGCATTCGATCCAGCGAGCCCGTCCGATACAAAACAGGCAAGGTGGTCTTTATTCCCTCCTACTGCCCGTTTATTCTGCAGATAGACTGCTCGACTGATAAACAAGGGCTCTTCGTTCCCGCGGCCAAAGGGTTCGAACAGTCTGAGCTGTTTGACCGCAAGGAGGTCGATATTCGAAAGCCTCACTTCTCCATCTACCTGGCGGTGTACCGAGAAGTTCTCAGGAGGCTCTTCTTCGATGATAGCTCCCATTCGCTCTATGAATTCCCCAAGTCTGTCTTTGGATAGGGTTATCCCAACAGCAGCCTCATGACCACCAAAGCGTATTGCGAGGTCCGCACATTGCTCGATCGCCTTGAACAGGTTCACAGAGCCGATGCTTCTCCCTGAACCTCGTAGTTCCTCACCTACCTGCGTAAAGACAATAGCCGGTTTCTGGAAGCGCTTCACAAGACGGGACGCCACAATGCCTTTGACCCCCTCATGCCAGCCTTCACCGCTGACTATCACTATCTGGTGACCGTCTTCTCTCTGGACTGCCTGGATAAGGGCCTTGTCGAGAACCTCGGCTTCTGTCAGACGCCTGGTTCTGTTCATCTGCTCCAGTTCCCGTGCAAGATCCTGCGCCTCGCAAGGATCGTCGGATAACAGAAGGCGTAAAGCCAGGGTAGGGTCGCCCATCCTGCCAGCTGCATTCAGGCGTGGAATCAATGAGTAGGCAAGGAAGGTCGATTCAAGCGGCTCGCCAGTGTCTCCAATGCTCGCGAACACTGCTGCCAGGCCAAGGCGGGGACCTGCTTCCATCTGAGCAATCCCGGCAGCTACCAGCACCCTGTTCTCAGCTGTGAGCGGCATGACATCCGCAAGGGTTCCCAGTGCAGCAAGATCAAGTAAGTCTCGCCATAATTCTGGCATGCCCATACGGTTCCCCAAAACAGCGATGAGTTTGAGCGCCACAGCAGCGCCTGCAAGTATGGAGAGAGGTGAGTCATCTTCAAGCTTGGGATCAGCTACAGGGATATTCCCTGGCACATTCTCAGAGGGCTCATGATGATCTGTGACCAGAACCTCGATACCCCGTGCAAGCATTTCATCGATCTCGTTTCGAGCGGAGATCCCACAGTCGACTGTCACAACGACTTCAGGATCGATGTCGTAGATCCGGGTCAGAGCAGACGCAGTAAGGCCATAACCCTCCTCGATCCTGTTTGGTATCAGGTATTCAACTGAAGTCCCCAAAGCTGCCAGACCGCGTACCATCACTGCGGTCGCACTTATCCCATCGACATCGAAATCCCCAAAGATGAGGATCCGTTTCTTTGCACGGACTGCTCTTTCGAGGGCATCCGCCACGGCTTCCATACCGGGAATCAGAAGGGGATCCGTCCAATCCTGGTTGATATCCGGGTACAGGAATCTTTGAGCCTCTTCTTTGGTCTCTATTCCGCGAGTGACCATTAAGTCGGCGATAAGCTCAGATACTCCGCACGCCTTCTGCAGCATACGTGATGTAGCTCGGTCAAGGTTTCCTGCCATACGCGTTTGAATCATTGAATTCCTTGGTTTCAGTATTCCCGCTTCATCTTTCTAGTCCATTTTGACAGATTCCCCTCTGCACGAGCCATAAAACTGCTCAAATCATACAAAAGACCGAGAAAACATCGATTGTCCGTTGCAATCGGGAGAAATACAGCATTTTGATATAGAATGTGACAAGGTATGGGACGCCGTTGGATATGCCTTGAGGAGGTTAGGTGGCACGCAGGGATCGTATACGATCAAAGCAGTGGCATTTTTCTGATTCAAGCGGGCGCTTCAATAAACAGAAGCGCTACAGGCCGGCAATCGACCGTGCCCCTATTGCCAAGACCTTCACCAGAAAGATCATGCATTGCAAGCGGTGTGGAAGCCGTATTGTCAGCAATCTCAATCATTGCCCTTATTGCGGGAAGAGCCTGCTTCCATTTTATCGTCGTTTCTGGGTTTGGCTTATTGTGGTCTTCCTTATTGGCGCTGGTGTTGCTGTACTCCTTTTCCATACACCTGGTGTCAAGGTTGAAGAAGAGCCGCCTACTCCCCCGACTCCTTTTGTCATTGGAGCTGCCGAAGGCACGTCATACAAAGAACTGGCAATCGAGACTACTGTCGGCTACAGTCTCTTGAATGTTACTGTAGCGGACAGTTATCTGGTGGACGTCTCCTCAAACGGCATACCGATCACAGCCGTAGAGGTCCGCTTCTATAACTCGGGATCGAAGGCGATTTCCCTGTACTCAACCCAATGGCAATTGCAATCGTCTGATGGTACGCGTGTGGACTGTTTCATAGGCAAAACAGGCGACGGTGAAAGCATCAGGAGCGAACTCGAGACCCATGCACTGGGGCCAGGCTCTACCTATACTACCACCCTCTACTTTGCAATAGAGAGCCCATCCTTGGTGGTATTCGCCCCCAATGCCATTTCCTATACCGAGGAAGAACTGGTGACCTGGAAGCTTGCAGATAACCCTGAAGACTCCTCGGGTGAAGGCCAGGAGTAATCCTCTATAACCTGATCGGACTCAGTCTCCCAGCTGCTCGGCAACTGTGAAGACATCCAATCCTTCGCCATACTTCTTTGCGAGTTTCTTGAACTTCGGCTCGGTTTGCTTCCAAAGCGCATATATAGGCGACGCAATGGCTATCGACGAGTAGGGGCCAAGCAGCAGACCGATGGTCATTGCGAAGGCGAAATCCTTCAAGGTCTCCCCTCCAAAGAACAACATGGCCAGCACCGGGATGATAGCTGCAATGGTCGTATTGATCGTTCGCATGAATACCTGGTTGATGGAGTGATTGGCAACAGTCATGAAGGAGTGTCGCTCGGTGTTCGTCATGTTGTCGTTCACACGATGGAAGACAACCACGGAGTCATAGAGCGAATAACCCATGATGGTAAGCAGCGCCGCTATCACATTGGGCGTGACTTCCCGGCCCAGTATCGCATATATGCCAACAATGATGATAAGGTCATGCACAAGTGAGGCGACGGCAGAAACGCCCATCTTGAAATCACGGAAACGAATGCCGATGTAGGCGATGATCAAGACGATCGCGACCGTAAAGGCTATGACGGATCTCCTGGTCACTTCAGCGCCCCACCCTGGACCGATGGTAGTCACTACGCCTGAATTCTCAGGTAGGCCCAACACCGCAAGCACCTGGTCAGTGAGCTCATATGCTCTGGCGGCATCTGTCTCTGAGATACGTACGATGAATCCACTCTCGCCCGTGGTAGTGCTGGTCGAGGTTTGGATGATCGGTGTGTCACTTATGATATCGTTCCAGGCAGAGCGCATCTGCTCGATGCTGATATCCCCGGTATCGGAGAACTCTACAGAAGTCCCTCCGACAAACTCGATACCAAAATTCAAACCTTTGAGAGGCAGGGCTATTGCTGTGGCAATGACGAAGACAACGGCGATGGTGAAGTAGATCTTTCGAGGTTTCAGGAAGTTTACCTCCCTTTTGAATGGCCTAGCCATGTTGAACACCTCGCCTCATCTCACCAGAGGCTTGCGCTGCGGTGAGGTCCTCCTTGAACCCCCAGAAGCCCGGATTGTTCGCCATCACCTTTGGAGCCAAAAGTCGGATTACCGGCGCTTTGAAGAGCACCATGGTAATGATGTCGCAGACAACGCCAAGAGCCAATGTCAGCCCGAATCCCTTGACTGACCCGATCGAGATGAAGAAGAGCGCAAGCGCTGAGACAAGGGTTACCAGGTCGGCGTCAATAGACGTCATGATCGCATGTCTTACTCCAGTGATAGAAGAGGCCCGCACTGATCGGCCCATACGGATCTCCTCCTTGAACCTTTCAAGCACAAGGATCGAAGAGTCGGCGGCGACTCCGATCGCCAGGACGATACCAGCTATTCCTGCCAAGGATAGAGCGAACATACCGAAGTACGATAGCAGGGCCAGAACGCCCAGATACAGAAGGGCGAACACCGCAATGGCCCCAGCGGTGAGAAGGCCTATGCCCTTGTAGAATACCAGCAGATACAGAGCAACTATTATCAAACCGATAATGGCGACAAGCACGCCTGCCCTAAGCGAGTCCTGGCCAAGCGTTGGGCCGACAACCTGTGAGGTGGCTACCTCGAGTGTCACCGGCAACGAGCCGGATTGCAGTATCGTCTTCAATTGGTTTGCCTGTGAGATGGTATAGTTGCCGGTAATGGAGACCTGTCCGTTGGTAATCGCACTTTGGACAGAAGGCGCTGACTGTACATAGCCATCAAGTACTATGGCGACTTTCCCATTGGTGGGATACAGACGCGTTGTCGTCTCACCGAATGCCTGGCTTGCGGTGTTGTCAAGTCCGATGTTCACCGAGAAATACGGACTGCCCTGCGATGCCCGGTCTACGTTCACTGAGGTGATGCTGGACCCGGAGAAGATAGGCGTATAGGTACCCTCTTCCAGGCGAAGCGGCTTCCAGTTCGAACCGGATGCCTGGTACATGGGCAAGGCATAATAGGAAAGTGGGTTATTCCTGATCTTGGCGGGGAACTCGATGGGTGTTCCTGCTGTTTCATCGGCGTAAGCGATGTCAGCAGAAGAGGTCGGACTACCTGAGACAAACAACTTGGCATTGACCGGGATGTTCTCCATGCCCATAAGGGCGCCAACGCTGAGCAGATAATCCCTGTCTATCGATTGTCCATATTCTATGGCATATCTGGCATCCTCGTCAGTTATCTCGGAGACATCGACGAACTCGAGGAGTCCTGTAGCGCCTATGGTATTGAGGGCCTGTGTCTGATCGATCACACCGGGGATCTGCACCAGGAGCTGGTTGTTGCCCTGGACTTGGACACTTGCCTCTGAGGCGCCCAACAGGTTGACACGACGGCTCACTATCTCAGCGGCAGTATTCATCTCCTGAATGGATACAGCTGAGCCATCAGGTTTACTGGCCTGTAATACAACAGAAAGCCCTCCCTTGACGTCGAGCCCTTGTTTCACCTTTTCCTGTGGTGGCCAGAACATGAAAGCCGAGCCCAATAAGAGCACCAGTAAAAAGACCAACAATGAAATGTACGGTCTTTTTGGTGAAGCTTTCTTCTTTACCCTGAACCTTCTATCTGCCATTGGCTCCCCTTATACCCTGAGAATCAAACTGGAACATACCTGCATGAATACCAGAAAACACAAATTCCAATTATATAGCAGTAATCTGTTGATTTGTGTTGGGGCATACCTAGAAATCCCGCGAAGCGCGAGATTCCTCCCATTTCCCCAGGAAGCTTGTGTATGCTCCTGCAACGATCGCTTCCCTTGCCTGCGTCATCAGATCGGTGAGATAGTGCAGGTTATGGATCGAGAGTAAGACTGAGGCGAGGATCTCCTTGGAGAGTACAAGATGCCGGATATAGGCCCTGGTATATCCGCTGCAGGTTGGACAGGTACATTGAGGATCCAGCGGTGAGCTATCCCTGGTGAAACGAGCATTCCGAAGATTGAGCTTCCCCTCGCTGGAGAATGCGGTACCCATACGGGCTGTCCTTGTGGGTAGTACACAGTCGAACATGTCGACGCCAAGGGCGATTGATCGGAGTAGCGTTGTTGGATTGCCGACTCCCATCAGATAGCGAGGGCGGTCTTGAGGAAGCTCCCGCGCAACATAACTGAGCGACTCCAGCAGCATATCATGAGGCTCCCCCACTGAATAACCACCGATGCCAAAACCCTCAAAGCAGCCGACCTGTGCATCAATCTCCAGTAACCGCTCAATGCTCTCCAGGCGCAAATCTGCGAACACCCCACCCTGCACTATCGCAAAGAGCGCCTTGCTGGGATCCTTCTGCGCGATCCTACAGCGGCTCGCCCATGCAGCGCTGCGCCGGACTGCTTCTGAGACAACAGTCTTATCGCAGGGATAACTGGTACATTGGTCGAGCTGCATGATGATGTCAGAGCCAAGTTGACCCTGTATCCGCATATTATCCTCTGGTGTCCAATGATGCCTGCTCCCATCGAGGATGCTCGCGAAACTGACGCCATCATCGCTGACTTTCAAGGTGTCAGCCAGGCTGAAGATCTGGAATCCGCCGGAATCCGTGAGTATCGGTCGTTGCCAATTCATGAAGCTGTGAAGTCCGCCATAGTCTGCAATGAGTTCTGAACCGGGGCGTAAAGAGAGATGATAGGTGTTTGCGAGAATGATCTGTGCGCCAAGTGAGGTGAGTTGTTCCGGGAGCAAGCCCTTTACGGTTCCCTTTGTTCCCACTGGCATGAAGACTGGGGTCTCTATGCTCCCGTGAGGTGTCAAGAGCCTTGCTTTCCGTGCCCTGCTGGATGTGTCTTGCGCCTCTATGGTGAACGTGAAACGAGGATTATCCATGTTCTCTTCCCTCTTTTTGGACCTGGCCTGATTCTCTCATTGATTTATAGGCTTTACGTTCCGATTCTGCCTCTTGTTGCGAGTACCGACATCCACAATAGTTCTGTCGATACATACCCAATTCCCGGGATTGCTGTACCGACTGTGTGAAGTAGGGCCGGTAATCCATGAAGTCACCGGTGACTTGATGTCGCTTAGCCGCCTGATCGAGTTCCCGCACGAGCAGGTCTGTGAATTGATAAGGACTGATACTCAGGGTGGTCGAGATAGACCCATAACCCAAAGAAAACGCTGTTTCTGCCAGACGTTCAAAGCGGAAGCGATAGCAGGCGCCACATCGTGCTCTTCGAAGTCTGAGGTTCCTGTCATGATCACAACTACCTGTGATCAAGGGGAAGACGCCGGCATGAACCGAGATGGCCTCCTCCCAGGAAGCTGGGTCATAGGTATCTTCTCTGACTTCTATCTTCCTATCATCTGCAAAACGCTTCAAGGCGCTAAACCTGCGCTCATATTCCTCGGCTGACCCGATGTTGGAATTCGAGAAGAGAATGGCAAAATGCCGCCCTTCTTCATTGAGGAGGGTCACAGGCGGGATTGAACATGGTCCACAGCAAACATGCAAAAGTAGAGAATCCATGTATGCCATACTATCACGACAGGTGGCGGTTTACGGAAATGCGGGCGTGTGAGCACAAAAAAGACGGCCCGAAGGCCGTCCTCTATAGGATCGTGCTTTTATTCTTTTTTAGATCTTGCGAACGTTGCTTGCCTGCAGCTTGCCGTTTTGACCAGTGGTGATGTCAAATTCGACCTTCGCATCCTCCTCAAGGGTCTTGAAGCCCTCGACCTGTATCTCGGAATAATGCACGAACAGATCATCCCCACCCTCACGAGAGATGAAACCATACCCTTTGTCCTGATTGAACCACTTTACTCTACCTTCAGCCATTTCTTGCCTTTCTTTCTGCCCGTGGGCAAACACAAATGATATAAGTTGCAGCCAAGAACCTACATCACGCCTATCGAGTCAAATCAGACTCTGGCAAATAGTACCACACTGTCAACATATACCCTTCGGAATTTGCAGAAAACCTTGATTATTTGATTCCGAGGGTATTATCAGGGGGTATATCCATCAAAAGTGAATCAGATTACCCATAAAAGCAGTGGTTCTCATGCGAATTGCTCAAGAAGAGCCTTCTTGACCATGGGTGTAACCCAGAAATCAAGGTTTCCCTGCATGCTTGCTACTTCCCTGACTACCGAGGAACTGAGATACATGTACTCCGGCTTTGCCATGATGAACATGGTCTCAAGCTCGGGGTTCAAGCGGTAATTCAGCGACGCCTGCTGGAATTCAGATTCAAAGTCAGTTACCGCCCTCAAGCCTTTGACTATGGTTCTTGCACCAACCTCTACGGCGAAATGGACCAAGAGTGTCGAGAATGACCGCACTTCGACATTCTTGAGGTCGGAAGTCGCGTCCTTGATAAAGGAGACTCGTTCTTCCAAAGAGAAGAGTGGGCCCCGCCCCTTCATTTGAGAAGCAGCCACACCTATGATAAGTGAGTCGAATATCTGTGATGTCCTTCTGATCACATCGAGATGACCCAGAGTAATAGGGTCATAGGTTCCTGGCATGAGCGCCGTGTGCATCTTATCTCCTTCACCGTATGGGTACTACTTCAGAATCAAGTATTCGATTTCGGTGATACCATAGGTTTTGCAGGATACCACCGATAGGCTTGTTAGGGAACCGGCTGATTGAAGGGCGCTGCTATCGAGCCCCTTATTCTCGCCCCTCCTGCGTTCGTAGGTGACAAGAGAGCCTGCCAAGAGCGCTCCTGATGAGATAAGCCCTTTGAGGAGAACCTGCAACCTGTTGACAGGAAACGAATAGGGAGGATCAAGGATAAGCACATGGTACGGACCCAGACGTATGAGATCCGTCAGTGCGCTTGCGGATACCGCATCCTTAGCCAGGATCGTTGTTGAACACCTGTCCCCCTCGGCCAAAGCAAGGTTCTCCCTGAGGACAGCCAGAGCCTTATGGTCTTTCTCGCAGAACACTGCGGTAACAGCGCCTCTTGATACCGCTTCCAAGCCAAGGGCTCCACTTCCAGCGAAAGCATCCAATACGCTGAGCCCTATGAATCCATCAGGGAATTGAGAGCTGACGGTACTGGCCCATGCCTCACGAACCCTGTCGGTTGTTGGACGAGTAGTCGCTCCTGGAACGGCTTTTATTATCCGCCCCCCGTATCTTCCTGCGACGATCCTCATAACCTACCAACGTCTGACGCATACAGGATCTGTACTTCTTCGGCAAGATGGCTGTGCCTATGCTGCTCAAGCGTAGGGTCACACTCCAATAGTTTCCTCGCCTCTCTGTGAGCGATCCCGATCAATTCGGCATCGTTTATGACGTTGACCAGCTTCAGGGTCGCAATACCATGTTGTCTACTCCCCAGGATATCCCCTTCGCGCCTGAGCTTCAGATCATATTCCGCCAGTTTGAAACCATCGGAGCTCTTGACCAGGGCCGAAAGGCGTTTTAGCGAGTCTTCGCGCTGTGTCGCTGTGACAAGGAAGACCTCTCCATCTTGCAATCCTCTTCCTACCCTACCTCTGAGCTGATGTAACTGTGATAGCCCAAAGTGGTCTGCATCCTCTATGACCATGATGGTCGCGTTTGGTACATCAACACCAACCTCGATAACCGTAGTTGATACGAGGATGTCGATATCACCCCTCCTGAAAGCATCCATGACCTGCTTCTTCTCGTTGGGCTTCAACCTGCTGGTCATCAGGCCTATGTTTCTCTCCGGGAAGACCTTTGCCCTAAGGAAGCTGACCTCCTGCTCAGCAGCTTGGATGTGACCCTCGTCTATCTCCTGTGCGAATTCGGTGATCCAGATCTCATCTTCCGGCTCGTCACCTGGATTATCATCCGGCAGATCCTGCTTGCTACCATGACCAGCAGTATCTGGGGCGCTAATCAAGGGACATACGATATAGGCCTGCTCCCCTCGTTCCAGCGCCCGTTGTATCGATTCATACGCGAAACGAAGGTCCTTCTTGTTAATGACCTGGGTCTTTGTCTTAACGGAAGCATGCGGCTTTGTCCGGATATAAGAAGTATCCATGTCACCATAGATTGTCAGGGCAAGAGAGCGTGGAATAGGAGTGGCAGTCATCGAAAGCAAGTCACAGCCCTCCCCTTTCGCCCGTAGCGCCTCGCGTTGATCCACACCAAAGCGATGTTGCTCATCTATTATCACCAGGGAAAGATGCTTGAAGCGGACATCGGGCTCAATGAGCGCATGCGTGCCGAAGAGAGCGGTTATAGAGCCAGCTTCCAGGTCCGCCAGGTACTCCTTGCGTGCTGCCTCTTTTGTCGATGAGGTCAATAACGCCCAATGGATCCCCAAGCCGTCAAAGAGCGGCCCGACTTTCTGTGCATACTGCTCGGCCAGGACCTCGGTGGGCGCCATCATGGCCACCTGGAAGCCACTGTCGAAGACAGCGGCAGCTGCCAGCGCCGCAACAATGGTCTTTCCTGACCCGACATCACCCAGTAACAGGCGGTTCATTACCTGCTCACCCTGCATGTCTGCCAGTATCTGCTCCAGGGATGACTCCTGGTCAGCTGTCAGGGTGAATGGCAGCATGTCGCGCAGTGCAGCATGTGCCTTCCCATCGACGCTATGCCTATAGGGGTTTATGCCAGCCTGCAGTCTCTTCTTCCTGAGTTGCAGGAATACTTGGAGGTAGAAAACCTCTTCAAAGGCGAGACGGCGTCGTGCCTCCCTCAGAGTTGCCTGATCGGGTGGATGATGGATCATCTTCCATGCAGCGTGCCTGCTCATAAAGCCATACGCTATGCGGAGGTTCGCGGGAAGCGGATCAAGTGGTGCAGGAAGCAGGTCAAGGGCATCATCGACACAGTGTGAGACCCATCCCTGACTGATGTCGGAATTGCTGCGGTAGACCGGAAGTATGCCGCCGTCATAAGCCCCCTCCTCGAGGATGGCGTATAGAGGCGAGTTCATCCTGCGGAAGCCAAAGCTGTGTTCGGCCTTCCCCATGAGGATGACGCGGATCCCCGGTGTGAGGATCTTCTCCATCCAGGGCTGGTTGAACCAGGAGGCAATGAGGATGCCGGAGTCATCGACAACAGAGGCCTCTACTATCAAAAGGCGGGGCCTGGGTCGTTTCACTTTCACTTCCTTGACAGTAGCCAAAATGCTGGAACGCTCAGAAAGCGAGGTCTCAGCGATAGGGACTATCTGGGATAGATCGTTGTAACGGAAGGGATAGTTACTGAGCAGGTCCCTCAGGCTTGTGATCCCCAACCTGCTCAGGCCCTGGAGGCGCTTTCCTCCAGCGGAGGCCAACCTGGATGCCGGCGCATCGAGCAGCTGGGTCTGTTCGACTCGGCTTAACGCTGATCCGCTCGACATCTCTGCTCTATTCAGCCGCCATTACGAGCGGATAAAGCGGTTGCTCCCCTCGGTGTGCATCGATCTCAAGGTCAGGGTAGGCTTCCTCGATCTGCTCAAGGAAGGCCTCGAAATCATCTTGCTTTAAATCCTCGCCGGCAAGTATGGTCAGTGTCTCGGCGTCATCTTCAGTTATCAGGCCGATAAGCTCAAGCGCAACGGTTGACACCTCTCTTCCTACCAACTCGATCTTATCGTCGACAAGGCCTATCACGTCTCCAGCAGAGATATGCTGGCCTTTCTCGGACTTCGCATCCTTGATCGCCGTTGTTATCTCCCCGGTGTGAACCAGTTTGATAGCATCGATCATGGCCTCTGTGTTCTCATCGAAGGAGGCCTCCTGATCAGCAGAGAAAAGCGCTGAGAAGCATTGGGGGACACTGATAGTCGGTATCACCTTCACCTGCTTCTTTGAGAACCCAGCGGCCGCATTCGCAGTCAGGATGATGTTCTTGTTGTTGGGGAATATGAAGACCTCTTCTGAGCTGACCGCATCAATGGCGTCCAGGAGGTCTTTTGTCGACGGATTCATGGTTTGCCCCCCACTGACCACCATCTCCACTCCGAGCGACCGGAGTATCGCCTCCATGCCACTGCCTGAGGACACTGCGATGAAGCTGTAGTTCCTGTCCTCATCTGCAAATGCGTTTCCATCAGAGGCTGTGGTTCCTGCCGGAGTGCCCGCTTCTTTCAGCGTGGCGCTTCGCTCCTCGCTTTGCAGACGCATGTTATGGATATGCACCTCGGATATCTGGCCTCGGCTTGTCATATAGAGAAGCACTTCTCCGGGGTCATTGGTATGTACATGGATCTTGAAGTCTGGATGCGAGCCCACCAAAAGCTCACAGTCGCCAATACCTGTGAGGAAGTCCTGAGCAGCTGGAATATCCAGGTCCTCGCATCTGAAGAGGAATTCGGTGCAGTACAGGTAGCTACTCCCCTCCCAGTCATTGATCTGCTCAATGGAAACCTTACCCGCAGGCTCCGGATGGAAGCCGAGCTCAAGTTCTACGCTGCGCTCTCCGGTTACTGATGAGACAAAACCATCTATCAGCAACGCGAGGCCATAGCCGCCAGCATCTACCACACCGTTCTCCTTAAGTATGGGGAGCAACTCAGGGGTATTCCTCACCGAGACATAGGCGGCATCCCGCAGGCTGATGAGGAACTCCTGGATAGTAACCGGGGAATCGACCTTATCATGTGCGGCAAGGGCCACATCGCGTAGTACTGTGAGGATGGTCCCCTCCACTGGTTTGCGCACCGCGCTGAAGGATACTTCCACCGATTTTTCCAAGGCTTTGCTGATCGAGGCAGCGCTGAAGCCTTCTGCATCTGCGAGGCCATCACATATCCCTCGCAGTATCTGCGAAGTGATAACCCCCGAGTTCCCCCGAGCACCCATAAGCGAGCCATGGGTGATGGCCTTACGTATCTCTGTATGGCTGGTGTCATTGGGAAGCGTCTGCAGCTCTTTTACCACCGCCTCCATGGTTAAACTCATGTTTGTGCCCGTATCTCCATCTGGCACGGGAAAGACATTCAGCTTGTTGACCTCATCCCTGCGTTCCGTCAGCGCCTGATAGGCGGCAACGATATGGGGGATGAAATCTGTGGGGTTGACTGTGATCTTCACGAAGATCCTCCTGAGCTCTGCTAGTTCGATCTCTCGATATGAATGCCCTCAACATGCACAAGGACATCAGCTACCTTGACCTGGGCATAGTGCTCAAGTGTATAGCGGACGCTTTCGGCAAGGTTTTGAGAGACCGCTGCAAGATTCGTTCCGCTTTGGATGAACACAAAGAGGTCCACTCTTACTCCGTCCTCGCAAAAATCAAGGGCTATCCCTCGCTGAAGACGCCGCATGGGTAGAAGTTTCGAGATGCCGTCCTGCACGCTGGGAGCAGCCATGCCAACTACACCATAACTCTCTAGCGCTGCGTATCCCGCAAGCTCAGCTATTACATCTTCTGCGATAACCAAGGCTCCGGGTATCGAAGTCTCTGTTGGTTTTTCCATTCCGCTACCTCCATACCAAACCCATATCCATAAGCAGGGCTATTGACCTGAACAGTATATCATTTAGCGCCACATGCCTTGTGAGCGCCATCGATAAGCGCCATCAACAGCCTTTTGGAGCCGAGAAAGGCTGGATTATGCTACTGTTTCATTCACACGTACAAGGAGGTGAACGCATATGCCAGATATTCGAATGAGATTGAACCGGGACATCATCGTGGTTGACGGGGCTCTTGGTACGATGCTGCAACGGGAAGGGATACCTGACGGCGAGTGCAGCATGCTGCTGAACGTTCTCGATCCAGAGCTGATCCTACAGGTCTATAAACGCTACCTGATGGCTGGAGCGCAAGCGATCACCACTAACTCCTTTGGCGGAACCCGAGCGAAGCTTAGACAATATGGTCTTGAGGACAGGGTGAGTGAGCTCAACAGGGCTGCAGTCCGTCTGGCTCGACAGGCAAGGCCCGAGCACGTGTTCGCTGATGTCGGTTCCTGTGGATTGTTGCTTGAACCTCTGGGCGCTGCCAGTTTTGAGGAAGTGTTCGATCAGTATGCCGAGCAAGTGAGCGCTCTTGCTTCTGAGAACCCTGACGCCATACTGATCGAGACCATGGCAGATATCGCCGATGCCCGTTGCGCGGTGCTTGCTGCTAAGTCGGTTTGCGATCTACCTGTCTTTGTCTCCTGCACCTTTGATGCGACTGGGCATATCGAGCTCAGCGGCACTGAACCCGAGGCAGCTGCCGTTATCCTTGAGGCCGTTGGCGCTGACGCAGTGGGGTTGAACTGCGGCCTGGGTCCTGAACAGCTGCTCCCCCTTGCCCGCAGGATGGCTCAAGCAACCTCGCTTCCCCTCATCATCCAACCCAATGCCGGCATCCCGCAGATCAATAAAGCAGGGATGGCTGTTTATACCGGGACTGCGGATGACTTTGCCGACGCAGCTGTAGCTTTCCGCGATCTGGGCGCACAGTTCATAGGATCCTGTTGCGGCTCCAATCCGGCCTTCACTGGCGCGATCTATGCAACCGTAGGCGGTATGGACGTTAAGAAGCGCCCATCGCCTACCCACAACGGCAGACTGGTACTCGCCTCTCCTCAAAGAACAGTTGTACTGGGCCCAGGCCAACCCACCCAGATCATCGGAGAACGTATCAACCCAACAGGAAAGCCCCGCTTGGCCGCAGAGCTGGAGAAGGGCTCGATGTCGTTGGTGCGGGAGTTCGGGAACAGCCAGGAGGCTGCTGGGGCAACTCTCATCGATGTCAACGTTGGCGCGCCCCTGGTCGACGCAAACCTTGCCCTACCCAGCGCTGCTCAGGCGCTTCAAGGGCTTGTCTCCTGCCCACTGGTGTTCGATACAACAGACTATGATGCGCTTGAGAAAGCCTTACGTGTCTATCCGGGTAAAGCGCTTATCAATTCAGTGAACGGCGATGCGGAAAGCTATGATCGCGTGTTCCCGCTTGTGAGAACCTATGGCGCCGCCTTTATCGCCCTCTGTTTGGACGCTGCGGGAATCCCTGATAGCGTGGAGGGCCGTCTGCAGATCGCGGAGCGCATACGCGAAGCTGCCCATGGATACGGGATCGAGGATAAGGACATCATCTTTGACGTGCTTACCTTGACGGCAGCAACCGACAGCTCTGCTCCCTTGACAACACTTGAGGCTGTGAGAAGGCTCAATGAGAATGGTTTATCGACCGTACTGGGCGTATCGAATGTCAGTCATGGGCTACCGGAGAGATCAAGCCTGAATGCCGCATTTGTCTCCGCTGCCATTGCGGCCGGCCTCTCTGCGGCGATTGCCAACCCTAACGACCCCGTGATGTCCGAATCCGTTAACGTGGCAAACGCAGAGGAAGGCGGTCTTGGTTCAGTTGAGGCGCAGGCTGAATGGGAGAAGGTCTTCTCCAGAGTCATGAAGCGAGCTCAGGAGGGTTCTCCCAAAAGCGAGGCGCCAGCTGAGGGTCAAGGTTCCACCAAGGATGATATCTCTCTAGAAGACCTGCTCAAAAAGGCTGTTCTCAGAGGAGATAGGGACGCTGTCCCTGCTCTTGTCGATGCGGTTATAGAAGAAGGTCTTCCGGCTGCTTCAATGGTCGAGTCCCTGTTGACTCCCGCCCTGCATGAGCTTGGGTCCGCCTTTGCCAAAGGAGAGGCCTTCCTTCCCCAGATGATGCTTGCAGCAGGTGCTATGAAAACAGCGGTCGAGCACATTAAGCGGTATCTACCCGACACAAAAGAGGATACGGCATTTGGGAAAGTGCTTTTCTGCACCGTGAAAGGCGATGTCCATTCCATTGGCAAGGATATCTGTATCGCCCTACTCGAGAGCCAGGGCTTTGTGGTTTACGATCTTGGCGTTGATGCACCAGTGGAGAAGATAGTGGCAACCGCAAGGGAGGAATGCGTAGACGCCATCTGCCTCTCTGCTCTCATGACCACCTCACTGCCAAGCATGCAAACCACTGTGGAAACGATCTACAGGGAGCTGCCTGAATACTCTTTGAGAGGAAAAGGAGCTGTGGCTGTGGGCGGCGCAGTGGTAAATGAGCGCTGGGCAGAAAGCATCTCTGCCAGATATGCCTCTGACGCTCCTGGTTGCGTAGCCCTTGTCAAGTCGATCATAGAAGAGAGCAGCACGACTTAGCCTAATGAACAGAAGTGTGGTACAATCCATCGGTTCGTCAAAGCCCCACTGCGACGGATGCCGTAAGAATCCGAAAGGAATTAAGAAGTGGCGAATATCAAGAGTCAGAAAAAACGTAATAAGACAAACGAGAAAGCACGTCTGCGCAACCGCGCTATTAAGAGTGAGTTGAAGACCGCGACACGAGCGGTCCGCGATGCAGTTGCTTCAGGAGACGCTGAGATAGCACAGGAGAAGGCACAGGCAGCAAGTCGCCTGTACGATAAAGCTGTTTCAAAGGGAGTCATCCACAAGAACCAGGCAGCAAATCGCAAATCCGGTGTTACCAAACTCGCTAATTCAGTTAAGCAGGACTGAATCCTCCTTTGTACCTGTCAGGTACGAGAACCTTTTCTTGATGTGCAGGCGTCGATGATCCACAGCTTGAGCAGCTGATCAGCATCGCCGCCTGTTTTCATGCGCAGTTCTATCTCAGGCGCTTGTAGTATGAGGGACTCCAGCTCACCTATGGTAAATAGATCCACTCCACGGAGCAACTCCTTTATCTGCCAATCCTGCTTGTTCAGTTCTTTTGCTACTGAGAGCCCTCTTTGCCTGAGAACCTTGGCTGTGAGTATCTCGCGTATCCTCGCAACGCAGATGATGAAGAGACCCGATGCCGTGTAACCCTTCATCCTGTCTATGAGCTTCAGGCAAAGCGAGGCGTCTCGCAACGCCAGGGCGTTTGTCAGATCCCATTGCTTTGGTTCTGATAAGCGTGGTACATGTTTGATTATGTCCTGCTCAGAGATACTGTTCTTTCCCTTGGCCTTTGCGATTGCAGCGAGCTTCTTTACCTCATTACTCAGTGTCACCGTTGAGCTCCCCAAACGGTCGATGAGCATGCTTGCCGCATTATAGGAGAGATCGACTCCCTCGACTTTTGCGATATTCCTGATCACCTGGGGAAGTTCAGAGCGTTTCTTGGGACTGCAGTCGATAAGTGATTCGGGGAAGCCAGAGGCGATTGTCTTATACAAGCGGTTATTCTTGGCGAGCTTATCGGCACATAACGCCAGTACCGTTGTGGGAGACGGATCCTTTACATAGTCTACCAAGGCCTCCTGCAGCTCTTTGCTTAAGTGGTCGACCTCCCTGACCACCACAAACCGGTAGTCCGAGGAAAAGGGAAGGGTATTCAACACGCTGAGGAGGAAGGCCTTATCCTTTATGCTCTTGGGAGTAAGAGCCTCTGTGTTCATTGTGAGGTCGCCCTTCTCGGCAAGGCGCTTTGTAAGACGCTGTAAAAGCATCTCCTGCTTGAGTGTATCGTTGCCATCAAAGAGATAGACCAGTGCCAGGGGTTTTTGCGCCACCTACACGTTTCCTTTCATCCTGATCAGGGATAGTTCAGTTCCTGGTTCATGGTATCACAGCGGACGATAACTCTCTGCATCTCGAAGAACAACGCGATGTCACCGTTGAGGTCTGTCCGGTATATCGCCACATCTGCGTTCTCCAGATAGTCGATGATTGCAGGCGATGGATGCCCGTAACTGTTATCCTTGCCTACGCTTATCAGGGCGATCCGGCAGGCCATCCTCTCAAGTTGGAGTTCAGTGACCGCCTTCCTGCTTCCGTGATGGCCTACCTTGAATATATCGAACTGCCCCCAGTCACCCTCCCAGAGGATCTTATCCAAGACCATTGATTCTGCGTCTCCGGTCAACAGCATGGTGAATTCAGGTTGCCTGTCTCCGTCTCCATCGTAGAAGAGGGCGAGACATATGCTCTCTTCATTGTCCCCCTTTTGCGCTAATCCAACAGGCCAAATGACTCTCAAACACATGCTTTTGGATAGAGGGATCTCTTCTCCCAGAGTCAGGTGCTGGGGTGCCTGCGAGCGTAGTAACGACTCAGCAGCCTGGATCGACGCGTTTTGGGCCTGTGAGTCGAGCAGCCCCTTGGCAAAGTAGACACGATCTACCTTTACGGTGCCTTCCAGAGCTGACAGGGCTCCACAGTGGTCATCATCAAGATGGGTCACGATCACGGCATCGATGTGGTATACCCGTTGGCGAGCCAGGGCGCTCAGAAGCATGGAGTTATTCCGCCCAGTGTCTATCAGGACATTCACTGTCCCGTCACGTATCAGGATGGCATCTCCTTGTCCTACATCGAGAATCACCACCTGCGGCTTCACCGGTAGGAAAGCGGTCGCCACCAGGAGGATGGAAACAAGCGTTACCACAGCGGAGAGCCTGAGACTGCGCTTCCTTGAGGGCTGAGGCCAAAGCAGATAGAGGATGGCTGCAATAAAGAGGGATAGCAGGACGGAGATCGTCAAATCACCAGTGACTGGCAAACAGGCAAAGGGTATGTTGGCGCACGTCTTTGCAGCGATGATCGAAAGCTCAGCTATCCAGCAAAGACCGTCTATGAAAAGGGGGCCAAGTGGCCCAAGAAACGGCATGAGGCACAGGACTGCTACTCCCCCACCCACCAGTACCGCAATCATCGGCGCCACGAGAAGGTTTGCCAAAGGACTGACAAGGGAGAGCATCGAGAAGAGCGGTGTAGTGATGGGGATTGTTGCCAACTGAGCGGTGATAGTGAGCGAGAATGGCTCGATGATCAGCTTCCTGACTCCGCAAAGGAGTCTTCCGAGTAACGCATTCTCGGTCTGTGGTAGAAGACATCTGAGGTAGTTGAAGGTCAGGGGGTGAAAGATCGACAAACCGAAGACCGAGAAGACGGAGAGCCAGAACCCAGCTGAAAAGGCCAGTGGTGGGAAGAAGAGCATCATGGACACCCCCGCCAACGCCAGGGCTGACGGCGCATGTGTCCGACGCCCACTGAAAGGGGCGAGACTCGCTATGAGCGTCATGGAGCAGGCGCGGATAGCCGATGGCTGTAAGCCGGTCACAAAGACATATGCAATAAGCAATGATGCGATGAGCAGTACTTCCATTGACTTGCTGACCTTCAGTTTCTTGATAAGCCAGAGAAGTAGCGCCGAAACCACCACAAGATGACTGCCGGATATAGCGAGCAGATGTGCCAGTCCGGTTGTCCTATAGGCTTTCCCTGCCTCTGAGACATGAAGCTCGCCTCTGTCTCCGAGAAGTACGCCCCTGAGAAGCGCTGCACCCTCCCCTCCCCGTTCCTGCAGCATTTGGCGGTTGTGTTCTCTGAACTCATAGATCCTTCCGAAGACCGAGCTCGAGAAACCGGCGTCTTGGATTCCAGATACCGTAATGGAACCAATGATTCCCTTTTGATGGAGGAACGCCTGCTGTTCCTTCAGTTCCCTGAACTTGAGATTCGCGCGGAATTCACTTCCCATTGGCAGAGGTGTCTGATCCTTGTCCCAAAACACACGCACTCTTACCTCACGTGAACCTGAAAGCTTTAAAGCGACTATTGAAGTCTGAGAGTACGCGCCTTGTTGTGGGTCCTCGACGATACGCAACTGGTATTCCTGTGTTGCATCCTCCATTGAGGAGAGGAGCTCTTGCGCTACCCTGTTGCCAGATGTCCAGAAGGACAACCCAACCGAGAGACCCAGGGAAGCTGAGAGCAGCAGAGAGAGCGCTACTACCGCAACAGAGACCCTGCGCCTCAGGATGAGTGCGAGAAGCGCTGCCCCTGAGAGCAGGAACACTATGATAATCAGCGGCTGTGCAATGCTTATACCCCTCCAAGCAAGCCCCTGTGCAGCGAAAAGGCCAGCCCAGATACCTGCCAGCGGAGCAAGGAGCAGAGGAAGAGCCGGTCTTGTGACCCGCTCATCCCCCTCATCCTCAAGCATCAGAGACAGACCCTGTCAACAAGGTCCTCGAATTTCTTATCACCGATGCCAGAGACATTCCTCAGGCCCTCTACACTCTTGAAGGCCCCGTATTTCTCTCGATAGTCCACGATGCGCTGCGCGATTGTCGGCCCGATCCCGGGGAGCGTTTCCAGCTCAGCAACAGTAGCGGTGTTGATGTTGACCAGTTTTGTTGACTCCTCGGGACCAATGGCAACGGTATTCTTCATCTCAGGGCTTCCGAGGGCCCCATTTGCTGCTATCAGGGCCGCCTCCCCGGATTCTATCTCTGACTGAAAGGGGATGTGGATATGCGAGCCGTCCTTAAGCACAGCTGCAAGATTGATGTAATTCTCTGCCGAACCCTCTGCTAGGCCTCCTGCCAGATTGATGATGTCATTGATGCGGTCTCCTTCTTCAAGCTCATACACGCCCGGGTCCAGAACTGCGCCGGTAACATAGACAATGAGTATCCTCTTCTCGACACTCTCCTCTTTTCCGGATATGACTTCTTTCGACTGCTCTGTTTCTATACCCGCTATGGACGAGTCTTCCTGTTCCTTTACTGTGGCAACGGCGAAGCTCTCCTCTGCCTGCCGAGGCCAGAGGTTGATTGCGACAAGCGCGACGACGCCGATCAACACTGCGGCGGTCAGAAGGCGTCTTCTTTTCGATTTCTTCTGTGGGGGTTTTACCCAGCCTCGTGCTTCTTCTGTATAGTCCATACAGCCCTTCATGCTGTCTCCCTACCTGAGTCCTCCTTTAGGAAAACAGGATGATAACAGGCAGTGCTTGCATTTCACTATCAATAGACAGGGGGGTTCCTGCATGGATCCTTGCATATTCCTGACTCGGATCCAAATACTGGGTTCATAGGGATAGCTGCAGGGCGCTCAGATCAACTCGATGGTCTCGATGAGGGTATCTATGGTATCTAACCAGCTCTCGATTGGCAGCTCTTTGCTGATCGCCTCAACAACCGCAAGTTTTGCATGGGTCTGTGGGTGCCGTGGCATGAAGAGCGTGCAGCAGTCTTCATGCTTCTGAGAGGATAGAGCGAAGGTGCCGATATCCTGCGACAGGCTGATGATCTCCTGTTTGTCCGTTCCAATCAAAGGGCGTAGGACCGGATACGCGGCAACTGCATCGATAGCCCGGATATTGTCGAGCGTCTGTGAGGCAACCTGTCCCAAAGACTCACCTGTTACCAGCGCCTTAGCGGCATATTCCTTGGCAACCCGGTTCCCCACTGCGAACATGAGCCGCCTGAAGAAGACCACACGTAGGTCGACGGGCACAAGGCCCGCTATCTCACGCTGGAATGTTCCCAAGGGGACGATACAAAGCCTCTCCAGCCCACCAGTGGGTTTCAAAACCTCGATGATCTCACGGACCAGATGCTCCGACGTATCTGAGGTCTCAGGACGGCCGGAGAAATGCAGGGCAGTAACCGTTGCACCACGCTTCATCATCTGCCACGTCGCAACCGGGGAATCCAGGCCAGCAGAGATCAGGCTGACCACTCTTCCAGCCGTGCCTACCGGTAACCCGCCTACGCCTTTTATCGTATGTGTATAGATGAAGGTTGAGCCTTCTATGAACTCGACATGGAGCCTGACATCGGGCTTACGCATCCTCACCTGTTTTCCTGGTAGCCGCTCAATAAGCCATGCGCCTATCAGCCTGTTCATTTCCATGCTTTCCACGGGAAAATCAGTGTTGGCCCTTCTCGCATCTACCTTGAAGCTGGTAAAGGGCTCGGCTCGCTTTAGGGCTTTGAGCGATTCCTCGTAGACGATTTCGACATCCTGTGGGGTCATCACCCCACAGGAAGTACGGGCGACTCCGGGAATCCTGCTTGCCGATTTGGCAGCGGCATATGCTTCCTGCCCTGTTTCCAAAGTGATAAGCAATCTCCCGGAAATACGAGAGACCCTGGCTCCTGGAATCGCAGAAACCCCAGCTTCGATGTTCTCTTTGAGTTTTCGCTCGAATGAAGAGCGATTGTGGCCCTTGAGGCCTACTTCATGATAATGAACCAGGCAGATGCACCGGATGCCGTCCGTACTACAGCTCTTCGCTTTCGAATTGGCGACCATCGTAGCTTACCTCGTTGCGATATATCTCCTCCATGGCCAGCGAGAGGGGCTTTCTTCCTGCTAATTGGGCAATCTGCGTTGCAGACTGTAGTACAATCGCACGTTCGCGCTGCCCGCGCATCATGTCGTTTATATCTCTGGCCCGTTCAGAAGCGACTGCACAAAGCAGGTACTTATCGTTACTTGCTTTCTCAAGTAGCTCGTTGATCGGAGGTTGCATCAAAGACATATGGCTTCCTTTTCTTCCTTAGATCAGTAAACAGATCGTACAATTCATGTGCGGCAGTTGTCAGGTCGTCGTTTACGATAACGTAATGATACTGTTCTCGATACTCCCACAACTCCAACGAATCTGCCATTCTCTTCTGAATCGCATCTGCGTTTTCTGTCCCCCTACCTTTCAACCGTCTCTCGAGCTCTTCGAGAGAAGGCGGCTCAATGAAGATGAGTACTGCTTGCTCTTCCTTTGAAAGGACCTGGAGAGCTCCTTGAGGATCGATCTCTAGAATGACATCGATCCCTTCAGCGAGTCTCGTCTCTACTTCTGAGCGGAGCGTCCCATAACGCTCTCCATGGACAGAAGCCCATTCGAGCAATCCATCCATGGAGATCAGGTTATCGAACTCCTCATTGCTTATGAAGAAATAGTGCAATCCCTCCAGCTCACCGGTACGCGGCTTCCTTGTTGTCGCAGAAACTGACAACCAGATATTGTCAAGCATAGACATTACCAGCGAGAGTAATGTTCCCTTACCAGCTCCTGATGGCCCGGAAACTACGTAGAGGTCTCCGGTCATTGCGTCTTATCCCAAACGCTCGAGAAGAGCAGCTTTCTGTAGCGGGCCCAACCCCTTGATCCTGCGGGAGTCTGAGATATTCAGCTCAGCCAACAGCTTGGAGGCTTTCGCCTTGCCGTATCCAGGCAATGATTCGATCAGAGTGATTACCGGAATCCTGTCTACAACAGGATCGCCAGCCTTGGCGAGTACATCAGCGAAAGAGAGCTCACCGTTCTTTACCTGGACGCGAAGCGCGGCGCGCGCGCTTCTTGCAGCAGCTGCTTTCTGCAATGCTTCCTTGCGTGCTTCATCTGACAGTGGAGGCAAAGCCGTAGTCATAGTAACTCCTTTTATCTGGGACAATTACTATTTGATTTTACGTTTTAGCACTTCATTTGGCAAGTAATAATACAGAATCAGCCATGTTACGTCCTATTTTAAGTGCTGAAACGTATTCTTTGGCCTGATTTTTAGGCTTGACATGATGTGGTACAATCCATTCTGCGCTGATGGGCCCTTAGCTCAACGGTGGAGCAGGGGACTCATAATCCCTTGGTTGCAGGTTCGAATCCTGCAGGGCCCACCACCAGTAAGGCACGACACTTGAGCATGCTGGCCATGCGGTAGTGTCGTGCCTTACTGCAATGCCCTGCAGGATTCGAACCTGTGAAGGGGAGCGCCGTGTGACAAGGGGGCGGTACGTTTTTGTCACACTCCGGCGCCTTGTCACACGCTTTCCAGTGCGCTTACTGGTCCTTATCTGAGCCAAGTACCACTTCGATTATCTCTGTCTTTCCATTGCGCTTGATCTCTAGGGCTACCTTGTCTCCTACAAAGTGTCCGCGGACGCTTATGACCAATTCTGCTGCTGATGAGATGGGGATATCATCAAGTTTGGTGACTATGTCCCCCACAAGCAGCCCAGCTGTCTCGGCTGGTGAGCCTTGTACGACTACGCCGATATAAGCGCCTGAGTTAACCGGTGAGTTGAGGCTTTCCGCATTACCGGCATCCACAGAGCGGAGCTGCACGCCAAGGAAGGCGTGCTCGACTTCCTTGCCGTCCATTATCTGCTGAGCGACGTTCATCGCATAATTGCTCGGAATCGCGAAACCTACTCCTGCAGAAGCCCCTGAGCTGGTGCTGATGAGTGTGTTGATGCCTATCAGCTCGCCCCTTGAGTTCACCAATGCTCCTCCGGAGTTACCGGGGTTGATGGCGGCATCGGTCTGTATCATATTCGCGTAGAAGTTCATACCGGTTGTTGATTCCATGGTAGTCGATCGGAAGAGTGCCGACACAATGCCCGTAGACACTGATTTCTCCAGCCCGAACGGGCTGCCCAGAGCCATCACCCACTCCCCCACCTTCACTTGACTGGAATCACCGATCTCGATAGGTATCAAACCGGTGGCGTCAACCTTGAGCACAGCCAGATCTGAAGAGGGGTCCTGGCCAACAACCACTGCCTTGTACTGCGTTGATTGATCGAACCTGATCAGATACTCAGTGCCCCCCTCAACCACATGGTAGTTAGTCAGAATGTAGCCGTCCTCGCTGATGACCACACCGGAACCAAGCCCGTATTGCTCGAGGTACTCACTACCTTTTGTATTTGTCGAGTCTCCAAAAAGACCCCCGCTCGAAGAAGTGAAGACATCGATGTTCACAACGGAAGGAAGGGTTTTCGCGGCAACCACTTCAGCCAGCGTGGCGTCTTCAGCGGGCGGCGTTATCGTGATATTCACTGGAGTATTGCCTGAACCCGAAGCCGTCTGCGTCATCGGCTTGAATCCATCTGTCAGCATGAAGAGGATGCCACCCGTGATAAGCGCCCCTATGAACACACCGAGGATTCCCATGAGGAACGGGATGGCTTTCGACTGCTTTGTGCGTGAATGTGCTGCACGATGTTGCGGTGTTTGCACGGGAACCATGGAAGGAGCATTCCTTGTCACCTGCAAAGGCTGGTAGCCTTGTGAAGAGTGGGGATGTGACTGCCGGAATACCGCAGGACTCTGCTGTTGGGGAATAGTGTAATACCCTGGTTGTGTGGTTGTGCCTTGTTGCTGTGTTGGATGTGCGCTTTGCTGTTTGCTTGGGATTGCGTACTGTTGAGGTTGCTGAGGAACTGATTGTCGCGGTGTGACTGCCTGCTGCGCTGGAGGCGCTACGACAGGCTGTTGGAGCGGAGCAGTAGATGGTTGCGGTGGTGAGGCAGGTTGTTGTGGAACGGCGCTGGGATGCTGCTGTTGGGCATAATCACTCTGTTGTGTTTCCTGATATGATCTCTGATAGGGGTTGAACTGGCCCTGCTGCCCAAAACCCTGCCCTTGAGAAAAACCTGAGTCACTCATGTTCATACCTTGAAGTGCGCGGCAAGGAAAGCGATGATGTCATCGCTTTCATAAAGGGGCTCGCCCTTTATGAACAGGCAAGGCACCTGGTTCATCTTCCCAACTGCGAGCAGCGTGCGTAGGTTCTCTG
>Ga0082212_10001769_pt1 | contig 31842 bp, 13 predicted proteins | sample TergutNt197P3_FD_71548 | JGI IMG/M metagenome (GOLD analysis project Ga0082212, IMG submission 71548) | Neocapritermes taracua P3 segment gut microbial communities from Petit-Saut dam, French Guiana - Nt197 P3 | ecosystem: Host-associated > Arthropoda: Insects > Digestive system > Gut ...
CAACGGGGCAACCTCTGTAAGATGGAATTACATAATTTCGCCCAAACTGTTCTTAAATACTTCGGGCACATTTAGCGACTATAAGTTTAAAACAGAGATGAAGATGAATGTGTATAACTTTGCCATCTCTTCGGGAATTAGAGACTATGCGCTACGGTCGGAACTGACTTACTTGCCCAACCCCAATCACAATACAAAATTTGGGGTTCACTATATTTTCCATACTTTTTTTCCCTCTAATTATGAGATTGAAGCAGGACAAAATAACGACCTTACCCTTCCCCATTCAAAACCGTTTTATGCCAACGAGTTATCGATTTATGCCAATGATGAATGGAATATTGCTAAATGGTTAAAAATTAGCGGCGGGGTACGTTATTCGCATTTTTCCCATATAGGAACATTTACACGTTTTGTGTTAGACGATATGATGCAAATTGTGGATTCAATAGCATATAAACCGGGGCAAATCGCAAAACAGTTTAACAATGCCGAGCCCCGTTTTTCCGCACGTTTTTTAATAGATACGCTTACTTCTATAAAAGCCTCCTACACTATGAACTACCAATACCTGCATCAAATATCTATGGCTTCCGTTTCGTTGCCCACCGATGTGTGGATGCCCAGCACCGCTTTCATTAAACCGCAAATTGGACACCAAGTTTCGTTGGGCGTTTTCAGAAACTTCTACAAAAATATGTTTGAGGCTTATATTGATGCTTATTATAAAAAAATGAACAACTTAACGGAATATAAAGATGGAATGGATTTTTCATCGTTGCAAGTAAATTCCGACCAAATACTTACGCAGGGCAAAGGCTATTCGTGGGGCATCGAGTTTTTTCTGCAAAAAAATGTAGGCATGTTTACCGGTTTTATCGGCTATACGCTTTCCTATACAAAAAGGTATTTTCCCGACCTTAATAACAGTAACTGGTTTTGGGCAAAATATGACCGCCGCCACGATGTTTCCATCAGTTTGAATTACGAAATTATTCGTAACAAATTGTCGGTGGCTGCCGTTTGGGTGTTTGCCAGCGGAAATACCATGACCATACCGGTGGGTTACTACTTTTTTAACGGCAATTTAATGACGGAATACAGCGACAGAAATGCGTACCGTCTGCCCCCCTATCATCGTTTAGACCTGTCGGTAAATTGGAACATTGTGAAACGCAAACATTTTGAAACCGGATTAAACTTCTCTATCTATAATGTATATAATCGAAAAAATCCTTTCTTTATCTTTTATGAAACCACCACAAACTTTAATATGGAAAGCAATCCGCCGGTGTTTGACATTACTACCAAAGCTTACAAAATGAGTTTGTTCCCGATTATCCCTTCCATCAGTTGGAATTTTAAAATAAAATAAACGGTTAACCTGCGGGGAAACCAAAGAACAAGCGGTGAATTATCACGCAGAGAAGGTGGTAAAATTTTTGGCAGCGGTAGCCGCACGCCCATTGCGATAACGATATTGGTAAAAAAGAAAATGTAATATTGCAGAAAAAAATATATGGAAAATTAGGTGAGAGAATATAAAAGTTTACAGAAAATACGGAGTGGCGACAAGGGATTCAAAGACCTTGCTGTTACTTGTGTTTCTTTGGCAAACACACAGGGCGGAAAAATTTTTATAGGTTACGACGATAAAACTAAACTTCCGCCCGAAAATCAAACCATTAACACAAAAGAAATCAACGATTCCATTTCGCGTTTGCGTTCGCTGTGTTTTAATGTAGCATTGCTTGGATCTGAAATTCTTATACACAATAATGGCAGTCAATATTTTACTATTGATGTTTCGCCTTCGTTGAAATCTATTGCGACCTCTTCCGATGGTAAAATTTACATTCGCGTAGCCGATAAGTGTGAACCGGTACGAAACGAAGACATACACCGTTTAGCGTATGAAAAACAAGCATATCAGTGGGAAGACGAGGAAATACTTAAAAATTACAATTTTACCGATGGCAATTTTTTAACATTTCTTGGTATTCTGTGGCTTGGCAATGCACAGCAACGCAGCCGAATTGCCTACCCTATTACTGTTCAATATATTGTTTATGATCATTTGGAACGAAAAGTACGCAAAATAGATTGGCACGACAATTTACTTAATCCTGCCGAATTGCTCTTGGACATTGAACATCAGGCAATAGAATTAACTTATTTTCACGAGTTTCCAGACGGACTTTTTCGTAAACAAATTCGCCACTATCACCCAAAAGTTATCCGCGTGATGCAAGACCTTAACTTGATGGAGGGTGAAGGGAGTGGGTATGACCTTATTTACGAACTAAATGCAATGTACACAAAAGAGTTACCTATAATATATTCCGACTTCAACACAACCAAAGTGGTACAAACTTCAAAAATTGTAAACGACGAAATGTTACCGGTTTTAGGCTATGTTACAAAGCATTATGATATTTCACAAAAAAATCTCATGGCACTTGGACTGATTGCTGCCAATAAAAAAGTACTTTCTACCGAACTTACCAATTTATTACAACTCGACGACAATAAAAAAATGCGTAGTTATGTTGATAATCTTGTAAATTCAGGTATTGTGATAACTCGCGGAATTAAAAAAGGCAACGAATTTCTGATAAATCCCAAAGTTATTACAAATTCAAAAGCCGATATTCAAACTTCGCTTAAAACCATTGAGCCACACCGACTGAAAGCATTGATAGAAGAAGATATACGATTGCACCAAAAATGTAAAAGTTCAGAAATTCAAAAAAGATTGCTTGATATTCCGATAAAAGAAATTAGAAAATATCTCGCTTTAATGGAAAAAGAAGGCATAATTGAGTCGGAAGGAATGAAAAAAACGAAAGTTTATCTACTGTCTAAAAAAAATTAAAATGAAATGAAAACCAGATAAACCATTAATAATCAGTAATTATTTTTTATTTTTAGAAAAATTAAAATGAAATTAAAACAAAAATAAATTATGACCAAAGCAAAAATATTTTATATTTTTGCGGGCATTTGTTGTGAAAATTTGTGTTAGGCGGAATTTCAAATTCCACCAACCGCACCTAACTTTTAACATAAATCCGCAGGCTAAAGCCTACGGCTAATAAAAAAAACTTAAACCTTAAACCCTAAGCCTTGAACTTTAAACTTTTATGAAAAAAATATTTACAATTATTGTGCTTTTGTTGAGCGTAAGTTTTCTGCAAGCGCAACATCTTTTTTCGGTAAAATATAACGAATTGTCGAACGATGAGGTAACCCAATTAAAATCCCAAATTCCAAATCCACCCCCTGCCCCCGCCAGCGGGGGAGAATCTCATATCACAAATTCCACATCACAAATTCCACATCTCACATCTCACATCTCATATCTCATATCTGAAAATAACACAAAAATCATTATTTTAAATGAAGATAATGGAAAACAAGTGGTGATTACGCCTGAAAAAGAAACGCTTACAGAATTTCAATTAACTCCTTTTTTTATTGAAGAATTAAAACAGAGTATTCTGGGAGATGCGGAACATTATTTAGTCATGGAATCTTCTGCTGCTTTATCCGTTAAAAATATTGCTTCTGTTGCCGTTTCCAATGAAAAGGTGTCTATTCCTCAATATTTTTACGGTAAAAAAGAGAATGTGAAAGAAGCGTTGCCGCAGGAGAGACAAATTATTGGTATTTACAAACAAAAACCGCGACTTATTCTTGCTGACCCCGATGATGTTGAGATGCAACGTTATGCAGCGCAAAAGGAAGAAGAGATGAGTTATTATGTGTATATGTACCAATTACCGGACGGCACAAAATGTACTTATAGAGAACATCCTAATAAGAATAGTGATAAAAACCTCCGTAGCGGTGCAGGTAATTTCTTAAAGTTTAATTTAACAGGTATATTGAATGAGAAGCAGCGTTTGGCTACGGAGTACGCATTGGAACTTTGGAGCGAACAACTTGCAGGTACCGTACCTTTTGACCTTGAGGTTAACTTTGTTTCAATGGGACAAGGGGTACTGGGAATGTCGTTTTTTCCGGAATGTTTTGAAGATACGATAACCCATATCTGGTATCCCTCCGCATTATGGAATCAAATGGTGGACTGTAATGCAAATCCTGATGAGAAAGATAATGAAATATGGATGAACTCCGACTACTCTTTCTATTTGGGATTGGATGGTAACGGAACCGGAATGGATTTTGTTACTATTGCAATCCATGAAGTAACTCATGGACTGGGGTTTGGTTGTTATTGTTCTTTTTACGACGGAGAGTTTTTTTGGGGAGATCCCGGAATTTACGACTGTCAACTGTATCAAGGACTTGATGGACCCTGTTTTATAGATCTTCCAAACTACGAGCGTGCAACATTAATGGTAAGTAACAATATGTATGCCGGAGGTCCGGGTTCTAACTTATTGAAAGCCAACGAATGGGAGCGCGTAAAAATCTACGCCCCCTATAATTACAGTGGCGGTTCAAGTGCGCATCATTGGGATAGTAGCGTAGGATTTCCTACTTTTATGAAATATGCCTACGACTATCCTCTGCATACGTTTAATGACAGAAAATTAGGCATTTTGACAGACATGGGATGGGAACTTCCCGTGATTGACTCTGCGAATGTCGTTTGGGTAACATTTAACAATAACGGCGGCATAGGAAACAGAAACCCACAGCCATTTCTGCCGGAAAACAGAGACACTACCCAACAATATTTAAAAATTTGTCCTTTTAGCAAAATAGGGCATACATTTAAGGAATGGAATACCGAACCGGACGGCTCAGGAACTACCTATCTCAATAGGGGATTGTATTCCTTTTCAAATAATACGGAACTATACGCCCAATGGGAAGCCAATACATACGTTCTTGAGTTTTATGCCATGGGCGGAACCGTAGATCCTCTCTCTAAAAATGTAGTTTACGGATTGCCCATAGGAGAACTTCCCATACCTGTAAGAGAAGGATATATATTTCAAGGATGGCGAATAAGCGCTAATAATATTATTTCGGAAGAAATGATATGGAATTATACCATGGATAGACCTGTTTTAGCCCAATGGACTCCACAAACAGCCGTTATGGAGAACCAATCGGCTGAATCTATTCAAATTGCTCCCAATCCCACCACCGGAGAATTAACAATTAACAATGAACAATTAATAATTAAGAGTATTGAAATTCTTGATGTCTATGGAAAAAAGCAGAAGGCAGAAAGCAGAAAGCAGAATGTGATAGATATTTCAAAATTGCAAACGGGAATTTATTTTGTGCGAATAACAACGGAAAACGGAATTATAACCAAAAAAATAATTAAAAATTAAAAATGTTGGGCGGAATTTGAAATTCCGCCTAACCACACTTAACATAAAAAATTGAACCTTAAACTTTAAACCTTAAATCATTTAACCATTATGAAAAAAATCTTAACCCTTATCGTAGTAATTATTTTTACTATCAGCGCACATTTACTTCAAGCGCAACATCTTTTTTCGGTAAGTTATAACGAATTATCGAATGAAAATGTAACAAATCTCAAATCTCAAATCCCAAATCCCAAATCTCAAATCCCAAATCTATCATTAACAAAAAACAATGAAGATAGAAACGTATATGCGATCCCTCTGTCTTCTGTTCAGAATACAAAAATCATTCTTTTAAATGAAGATAATGAAAAACATGTTGTGATTACCCCTTCGGAAGAAACGTCTGCCGAGTTTCAGTTGGAACCTTTCTTTATGGAAGAATTAAGACAGGGCATTTTGGGAGATGCAAAACATTATTTGGTAATAGAATCTTCTGCCGATTTCTCTGTTAAAAACATGGCTTCTGTTGAAGTTTTAAATGGAAATGCGATTATTCCTCAATGTTTTTACGGCAAAAAAGAGGATGTAAAAGAAGCATTGCCACAAGACCGACAGATTACCAATATTTTCAAAGAAAAACCGATACTTATTCTTGCCGACCCGAATGATCCCGAAATGCAACGTTATGCGGCGCAATGGGAAGAAGATATGAGCTATTATGTATATATGTATCAATTCCCTGATGGTATGCTATATATTTGCGATGAACATTTTATTTGTGATAACACACAAGCCGACCGCTCTGGCGACTATTATAATCTTCCGTTTAATTTAACCAACAGTCCGCAGACGCCGCCGACTGATGAACAGCGCGAGGCTACGGAATATGCATTAGAATTGTGGGGCGAACAATTGGGAGGCAGGGTAACTGTAGATATTAATGTTGATATTAAGCCAATGGCAAGCGGCGTATTGGGAAGCTCTTCTCGAATGCCCCAATACTTTAATCCGGAAAACAATACATGGTATTGCTCTGCGGTAGGGAATCAATTGACCGGTATAAATAATACTCCTAATCAGAAAGATATACGAATAGAAATGAATAGTAACACCAACTTTTATTATGGAGTAAATGGAAAAACACCTAATAATAGATATGATTACCTTACTATAATGCTGCACGAAGTATCTCATGGATTAGGCTTTTTTGCTATATGCGGACAAAATGGAGTTTATAGTTATACCACTCCCAACGGTGGTCAAGGAACTACAGATTGGCCTGGCGCTTACGATCGTCAATTGTTTGAAGGACTTAATGGAAAGTGTCTCGTAGAATGTAATGTGAGTGAGCGTAAAGCATTAGTGCTTAGCGATAATTTGTATCTTGGCGCTCCGGGATCTCATGTATTGCAAGCTAACGGCGGAGAACGTATAAAAGTGTTTTGCCCAACTGTATGGAGTTCGGGTTCAAGTATTTCTCATTGGGATCATTCTGTTGATTTTCCTACTTTTATGAAACCTTCTATTGGGAGCGGCGCTGCAAATGCCTTACATACTTTTAATGATAGAAAAATTGGTTTAATGTTTGATATAGGCTGGACTCCTCCCATACCTAACCCCAATGCCTATATAGTAACTTTTATGGATAACTGTGATAAAGGGAATGAGATGACACAACAATTTCTTCCGGATGTAACCAAAAAGGTAAAACCTAATGCTTTCAAAAATAGCGGCTATACTTTTTCCAATTGGAATACTTTACCTGATGGCACAGGAAATAAATGTGAAGAAAGAGAATCTATTACACCAACCGGCAATATGGTTTTATATGCTCAGTGGCAAGCGAATACTTACACTCTTTATTTTTATCCGGGTCCGGGTGCTACCGTAAAACCAACTTCAAAACAGATAGTGTTTAATACTCCTATTGAAGAAATGCCCATTCCGGAAAGAGAAGGTTATACATTCTGGGGGTGGACAATAGACGACAATAACATCAATAAAGAAACCATTTGGACCTATCCATCAGATAAAACTGCAAGAGCTACTTGGAGCCCTGTAGGTATTGAAGAAATACAAAATACGGCATTACTGCAAATTGTACCCAATCCCGCAAATCATGCCATTGAACTACGAACTGCAAGTCTTGATCTACAAGTTGAAAATATAGAGTTTTACAATAATTTGGGGCAATTAGTAAAAACCGTACCCTTTGAAAGAGTGAATATCAAAGATGAAAAAACAGTACAAAATATTGATATCTCAGATTTGAGCGCCGGAGCTTATATTGTAAAAGCAGGCAACAACGCCGCGAAATTGATAGTGCAATAACGGTGTGCGTAACTTGTAACTAAAAAAACTATGAACTTAGTAATTGATATCGGCAATACGCTCCAAAAAATTGCGGTATTTAATCACGATGATTGTGTGGATTGCCAAATGACTTCTTCGATTACTGAAGATATTCTTACTGCAATTTTTAACCGATATGCCATAAAATATTCCATTATTTCGTCTGTGGCAGAGGTGGACAAACGTGTGGTGCATTTTTTGCAAAACCATACCCAAATGGTTCATTACTCGCACCGGACAAAATTGCCGGTTACGATGCTGTATAAAAGCATTGAAACATTAGGATTAGACCGAATAGCCAACGCGGTGGGCGCGGCTGCTCTGTACCCTGCCCAAAACGTACTCTCCATCCAAGCCGGAACCTGTTTAGTTCTTGATTTTGTGAATGAAAAAAACGAATATCTCGGCGGCTCTATCTCGCCGGGCATGACTATGCGATTTGAAGCATTGCACGAAAAAACCAAAAACCTCCCTTATCTAACAGCAAAAAACAGTTCGCCGGAATTTTTAGGTACAGATACTTCCGGCTCCATTAGTAGCGGCATTATTAACGGAATCTGTTGTGAAATTGACGGTTTTGTAGAATATTACCAAAAAAAATATAACCCTATGATTGTATTATTATCGGGGGGAGATGCAAACTTCTTGAAAAAATCAATAAAAAATACGATATTCGCCGCCCCAAACGTTGTACTGAAAGGATTAAATGAAATTATTAAATATAATGGGTAATACCAGAAAAATTTTTCTGCTTTTTTTAACTCTCTATTCGCTTGTTTTTCTTTGTATTGCACAAAACGACATCAACTCGCCCTATTCCAGTTTCGGAATTGGAAACCTGTCGCCACGCACTAATATGATTTCCGCTTCTATGGGCGGCTGCGGCTATGCGCTCCAAAATCCCTATTACATTAATTTTAAAAACCCTGCCTCATATATCGCATTTGATTCCCTCTCATTTATTGCAGATCTCTCATTTAACATTGTGAATCACAAACTAAAAACCCAATTACAGGAACAAAGCGGAACTTTTGCCCAACTGGGCTATCTCGCTATTGGAGCACCGGTTTTAAAAGTATGGCGTTTGAGCATCGGAATTATGCCGTTTAGTGATGTGGGGTACGGAATTATAGACTCCGGCTATGTTGAACATTTTGGAATGGTAAATAATAAATATGTCGGAACCGGCGGACTGCAACTCCTCTCTTGGGGCAATGCTTTTAAAGTGTGCAAAGGATTCTCATTAGGATTTAATCTGTCGTATCTTTTCGGAACCATTAACAGTAATAACTTTGCAGAATATGAAATGGAGTACAGCTTTAATACTTTGATCTCCAATTTTCGCTACTTAGATGGCATATATATTTCCGGAGGAGCGCAATATGTAACTACGATTAAAGAAAAACACCACTTGGGATTCGGCGCTGTGTATGAGAATGCCATAAAAATGTGGTCAAGAGAAAATTTGATAAAATTAAACTATTCCGGTATGTATTCTCCAACCATGATTTTTGATACTATTACTTATGATATCGGAAAAAACGCGAAAAGAAGTTTTGTAAAGATGCCGCATATTATAGGGGTGGGTGGTTCCTACGGTTATAAAGATCGCGTGCTTGCCACTATAGATGTTACTTGGCAAAATTGGAAAAGATTCTACATGCAAAATACGAAAGATAAATTGAAAAATAATTTCATTACTGCGCTGGGAGTACAGTATGTGCCGAATGTAACTTCAACAAAATATTATAACAGAATCAATTTTAGAGCGGGCACAAGATTCTCAACCGGTTATATTACTATAAATGAAAAACCAATTTCCGAATTTGCAGTGTCTATGGGATTAGGATTTCCTATTCGTACATTCAATTTCCGCTCATCAGCAAATATAATGTTTGAATATAGTAAATTAGGTACTTTGAAAAATAATCTAATCTTGCAAAATTATTTTAAACTCTCTTTTAATTTTATTCTTCAAGAAAAATGGTACCAGCGTAGAAAATTAGAATAATGCAATTTTTTCCGTTTGTTTTCGTTAAAAATTTCCCATTTATAAAGTAACAAATTATTAATTAAAATTATAATCTTCATGAAAAAAATTGTTCTTTTTACCATTGTAGCCTGCTTAACAATTAGCAGTTTTGCACAATCCTCCCCTTGCGGTTTTCAGTATGGAAAAACAGAAAAAGATTCTACCGACTGTTTGGAAGAAGTATCTTATTTTAAAACTTTTTATGACCAAAAGCAGTATAAAGATGCCTATCCTCACTGGAAACAAATTGTAGAAATATGTCCCTGTTCCTGGAACGCCATCTTCAACACTACTTATTTACAAAATATGTTTGATGCTTTAATCAAGGAAGCGGAAGATGAAGAATTACAAAATCAATATATTGACGAGCTGTTGAAAGGCGTTGGGGAGCGGCATCTGTATTTCCCTAAAAATTATACAGAAGGAAACGGGCTTGGATTTAAGGCGTTTTACATTATTAAATATAGAGGCAAAAGTACGGAAGATGTCATGCAGGCATTTAACATGTTTATTGAATCTGTGGAAATGGAAAAAGAGAAAACCCAACCCAATATTTGGGATATCTATTTCCGAATTGCTGAACAAATTGCCAATATCAAAAAAGATACTACCATTATGATTGACGCCTACGAGCGCGCTACCGATTATATAGATGTGGCTATTAACAATTATTATAAAGAGATTGACAAACAAATTCCCAATTTTGAAAACCTGGAGCAGGCATTAGAAACAAACTCTATTACACAAGCCGACTATGAAAATAGAAAACTAAAACTGATGACAGATACGGCACGCTCCATGCAATTCATTAATAATTATGTAACCACATTAAAAAATATTGAAAACAGATTTACGCCATTTGCGCCCTGCCATGTGTTAGAACAGGTGTATGGAAATAAATTTGAGCAAAATAAAGATAATCTTACTGTATTGAAAAAAATGTTGCTTACCATGAACAAAGGAGGTTGTACCACTTCGCCTATCTTTTCGGAAATATTAAATATTGTACATAAGGCAGAACCCAGTGCCCAATCTGCTAATTTAATGGGATATTACAGTTTAACAAACAAAGAATATGATGCGGCGCTCCAATTTTTTAAAGAAGCCATTGCATTATTTGAAACCAATGAACAAAAAGTGGATCCATGGTATATGATAGGGCTGGTTAACCAAATTAAAAACAATTATAGCGAAGCCCGAACCGCCGCACAGGAAGCCATTAAACTGAAATCAACCTGCGGAAAAGCCTATATATTGATTGGTGATTTGTACGCCGCTTCCGGAAACAAATGCGGCGGCGATGATGCTATTCCCGGCGACTACAACTGGGTGGCTGCCGATAAATATTCACGCGCTGCCGCCGTTGACCCCTCGGTTGCCGAGCAAGCCAGAGAAAAACTCAGAACCGTAACTTCGCGCTTCCCATCCACACAGGATAAATTTGTAAGAGGACACGCAGACGGTGCTTCATATAAAGTAGGATGCTGGATTCAAGAAACAACCACAGTAAGATAGCCCAATGGATAGCATCCCTTGCCATGAGCGTACTGCTGATGTTGGTTTGCCTGTCTAAAACATATAATACACAATCCATTATCGGATTGTGTATTGTTTTATGGCTTGTTTGTATTACCGGGCTTTTTTTAAAAACAAAAACCATTCAACAGTTGCGCCCATTCATGCTGTTCGCATCCCTTGTTTGGTTCGGTTTTTTGGCGGGCGGCTGCAACTGCATACTATTCTATTTCCAAGGATTTATACTGTTTTTGGCAGGCAAAACTGCTTTTTGGCTATCTTTTACCGTAATTATAATCATTCTCATTTTGTCGGTTATTTTTGGTCCCTTATGGTGCGGATGGCTGTGCTGGTTGGGTGCGCTGCAAGAGTTTATTTACAAACAAAACAGATGGAAACTCTTAAAATCGGCAAAAGCACAAAAATGGTTACTGTATATTCAAACAGGTGCATGTGTAGCATTAGTAATTTGGGTACTCATTACCCAACGCCCCGTGCTATGCGCCTACGACCCTTTTATCTCTATTTTTAAATTAAAAATATTCAATTGGGTAGGCTATATTACCGTACCTTTGTTGCTCGTCTCTTCCCTGTTTATTTACCGACCATTTTGCCGAATATTGTGTCCCATTGGGTTATTGTTATATGTGGTAAAATACTTGCCCTTTGCTTCTCAATTAAAATTAAAAGAGTGTACCCATTGCCGAAAATGCCACGCCTATTGCAAACTCGACGCTATTCATCATAACCATATTGAAAAAACTTGTAATATGTGCGGCGAATGTAAACAAGCAGACTGTAAATCACTACAAATAAAGTTCGTCTCTGTTAATCTTAATATATCTGTTCACAGAAAAAAGAGAAATAATTACCGTAAACAACACAGAGAAGACAAAGATGGCGGCAAGGAGCAGCGCTATTTGAGGAATATATTGAAAACTAACAAAATCCGGAATCATAATATTGCTTTTCAATAAAACGAGGGCAACTAAAATAGAAGCAATGAACCCGCCCCAAACACCTTGCACAAACCCTTTAGCCAAGAAAGGTTTGCGAACAAATGCACGGGTAGCGCCAATTAACAACATACTTCTGATACTGAAACGCTTGGAATAGATACTCAAACGAAGCGAGTTTCCAATTAACAGCATGGATATTAACATGAAAACAGTACAAATAACCACAATCGCCATTTGCACCTTAATAAAATTATCCAATACCGTTTTTACTAACGATTCGGGATAATCAACATCCTGTACATGAGTATTTTGTTTTAACTTTTTGGATATTACTTTCAAAGAATCCCCATTGGCATAATCGGGGGTAACACTCATAAGTATGGAAGCATTGATGGGGTTCGTAATAATCTCCGTAAAGTCGTTTCCGATGGCTTTTATGGCTTCGGCAGTATTATCCTCTTTGGAACAAAAGCGAGATTGAGAGATGTAGGGCGCGGTTTTAAGTTGCTGCTCAAACGCCATAATATCCGCTTCTTTCACATCGGAATAGAAAAGGATTTCTACTTCTACCTTTTGTGAAAGATTTTGAATATATTTCATCGAAAAGAAAGCGAAAAATACTAATGTTCCAATAGAAAACATGGTGAGCGCAATACTCAAAATAGAGCCGATAGAGGAGAAAAGCAGGCGGGTGCGCGTAATTTTGTCAAGTGATTGTTGTGTTTTTGCCATACTATTATTTCAATTCAAAACTTGTTTCACCCAAAAATTGATCATCGGTATATAGTTGCACAAAATATCTGCCTTTCACTGCTTTGTCGTTATTTTTCAAATCCCAAACAATAGTAACCGTTTCCGCACTATTGTCATAATTAACGGTTTTTTTGGCGGTGTACTGCAATTTTTCACCCTCATAATCAAAGGAAAAAGCATCGCCTGCTCCGGGCGACAAAATTCTACCGGTTCCCGGTATGGCAATACGGCAATACACATTCACCGGACCCGCCGGAATCAACGAGTTAGCTCCTAAAATAAAAGTAGTTTTAAGTTGATCCACGCGGTTTGCCTTTTCCGTAATCACTTCATCTTTATTTTTATTTTTAAAATAAACCGCCCGACTATTTATATTGTAGGCTTGGTGCACAGCCGCAATACTTATGGTTTGATTTAACTCCTGTTTTTCACTTTGAATGACCTCAATCTCTCTTTGTTTTTCAACTAAATGGGCTTTTACTTGCTTGTTTTCTTCTTTTAACTGTTTATTTTCCGTAAACAGTTGGTCAATCTCTTCAACATATTCTTTGGCAATATTTTGCAAACGTTCTAACTGACGTTTAATTTTACGATAATCCGCCTGACTTTCTATCAGTTTTTTTATTTCGGTAGCATTTGCCAAAATAACACTGTCTTTTTCGGATAATTGCTCGGTAAGCGAACCATATTCTTCTTTAATACGCTCGTGGTCAGCCAACAAAGAATCTAATTCAGATTGCAGGTATTCGTTTTCTACAACCGTTTTAACATATTCTTGATTAAAAACAGGTTTGGCAAAAAAACCGAAATACAGGGTTGTTCCAAGGAAAATAGCCGCTAAAACAGCTAATAAAATAACCCATTTCTTTAATGGATTGTTCTCAGTTACATAGTCATTCATAATAATATATTTTGAAAATAACAACGATTATTCGTTTGCAAAAGTATAAAAATCTCAAAATTATAGCTTTTATCTGTCATAAAGAAGCCAATCAATGATATTATATATTGCTTTTTCAAATTTTTATCGCGTTTATACAATGCCCCGTACTTTTTTAATCCGCTCGTAGGCTTCATTCAGTTTGGCAAAACGTTCTTCGGCGGCTTTTCTAATATCGTCTCCTAAATGATTTACTTTGTCGGGATGATGTTTCATGGCTTGTTTTCGATAGGCTTTTTTTACTTCATCGTCTGTGGCAGTAGGTTCAATTTCAAGTACTTTATAGTCGTTCTCAATATTGTAAGTGGGGCGATAATTAGAGGAAGAAGAGGAGTAGCCGCCGCTACCGCCAAAATTACCCTGCCAACCGAAAAACATCGCTTTTATGGATTCAAAATCGCGGTCGGAGATCCCCATACCTCTTGATATAAATCGAATAGTTGCCATCTCGGCATCGTGCACAAATCCGTCTGTGGCAGCCAAACCGAACAGAAACTGCAACATCGTCAATTTTTCATGAATAGAACTGTTCCTTCCAAATTGTTGCGCCACAGCGACAATATCAAACTCTTTGTTCAACATATCGCGAAGCACCAACAATGCTTCTTGTGTTTTTTCAGCGCCCAATATCCTTAATAAATAAGATCTTACAAAATCCAATTCGGAGCGTACCATTTGCCCGTTATCCGATTTTACTACGGCAGTTGTAAAAATGAGCAAGGTCTTAATAAAATCATCTCTGGAAGTTGTTCGTCTGTTAATCACTACTTTAGCTTTACTTGACCCATCAATGAAACTTCCAATAACAAACCCCAGCAAAGCGCCCCAAAAGTGACCACTTATGATCCATCCTAAAATTGCGCCGATAATTTTAAACATTTTATTTAAAGTTTATTAACCGTTGGTTTGAGTCAATAGCAATACCCTCTTTTCTTCCTTTTCTCTTTTAATTTTTAATTTTTTAATGCTTCCGCACCGCTCTCAATTTCGTTTAATTCGTTGGTAATCACTGCTTGGCGGGCATTATTATATTTAAGTTTCAGGTCTCTCAATATTTCAGAAGCGTTGTCGGTGGCTTTTGCCATAGAGGTCATGCGTGCCCCGTGCTCTGCGGCAATAGAATCTAACAATGTTTTGTATAGCTGAATTTTTAAGATTTTAGGAATCAACTCTTCCATCAACTCGGTTTGCGATGGCTCAAAAATAAAATTGAGTTCCTTTTCTCTTTTTCCCTTTTCTGCCACATTTACAATAGGTAAGAAAGTTTCCACAGTAATTTTTTGTGTGGCAGGATTTACAAAACGATTGTAAACAATTATAATTTTATCAATTTTTTGATTTATAAAATCGTTAATTAAATCGGTGGCAATTTTTGCTGCTTCTTCAAAACTTGGAGTTTCAAGTAAAGACTCGTTGGCATAAAAGATGGTATAGTTTTTTTGAAGTTGTTCCGTTGCCTTTTTCCCTATGGTAATCAATTTTAGTTTTTCATTGCGAAACGATTGGGCATATTCTTCGCTAATCAGTCGGTGTATTTCTTTGATAATGTTTGAATTGAACGCTCCGCACAAGCCTCTGTTGGAGGTAATGGCAATGAGCGCTACTTTTTCGGGATCGCGTTGGGCAAAAAGCGGGTGTTCTTCCGAAATTTCAACAGAATCGGAAAGGTTTTGGAGTATGGCATTGAGTTTATTAGAGTAAGGTTTTAGGTTAAAGATGGCGTTTTGCGCCCGCCGCAATTTAGCCGCCGATACCAATTTCATGGCGGAGGTAATTTTTTCTGTGGATTGCACGGAGGCGATGCGGATACGAATTTCTTTTAGGCTGGGCATAAGTTAATGGTTAGTGGTTAATGGTTAATGGTTAAAATTACACAGTCTTACTTCTTACTTCTGGCTTCTGGCTTCTGCTTTACCAATCTCTTTCAAAGTAATAAAACGCAAAATTTCGTTTTTATTTTTTTTATCATCAAAACAATAATGGGTTAAAGTAGTTAAATCGGTTTCTGTGAAGTTTATCGGTTTATAAAATCTTAATATAAATTGTTGAATACTATTCACTTCATCAAGAGTAATACCTCCTTGTTTATGCGATAGATATGCTTCGTAACAGATGCCGATGGCAACGGCATAACCGTGCGAAATGGCGCGTTTTTTTTCTGCAAACAGCCGTTCAATGGCGTGCCCAACGGTATGTCCGAAATTCAAAATTTGACGCGCGCCGGTGTCGTAAAAATCCTCCGCTACTAAGGTTTCTTTGTAGCGAATAGCATCTTCAATCCATTTATCTTTAATAGTTTTGTAATTGATTTTTGTTAATGGTTGCAGTTCTTCCCATAAATCTTTGTTACCAATAAGGGCATATTTAATCAATTCTGCAAAACCGTTTAAGATCTCTTTTTGGGGTAATGTTTTTAAAAATGCAGTATCAACAATCACTTTTTCAGGCAAATAAAAAGTTCCTATACCATTTTTTTGGTGTTGCAGATTAATGCCGTTTTTTCCGCCGTGTGCCGCGTCAATCATGGCTAATAAGGTAGTGGGCACATTCACAAGCCGGATACCGCGTTTAAAGGTGGCGGCAATCATTCCGCCGATATCGCTGATAGTACCGCCGCCCCAGCAAATCAACAAACTGTTTCTGTCGAACTTTTGTTCCAACAAAAAATTCCACCCAAAAACCACAGATTCAATATCTTTGCTTTGCTCTTTAGCTTCAATGGAGATGTAGTGCACCTCCGCCACGTCATTCAAAAATTGAAAATAATTAGGATACCACTGCCACACCCTTTCATCGCAGAGGATGGCAATTTTTTGAATTTGGTGGTTAGAAATGAAATCTAAAAGCTGAGTCATTGCATTTGTTTACATGCGGTTGCGAAAATAGAAAAAAAAAGCGACTACCTCGTTTTTGAGGTAGCCGCTTGGTTTATTAAGCAACATTATAAATGCCGCTTAATGTTCATGTTATTTCTTCACGAAACTCTTCACTCCTGTATAGCCGTCTTCAATTACTCTTATGAAGTAAGTGCCGGCAGCAAGAGTTCTTACCTCTATTTCATACTTACTATCTATTGTTTCGTAAGTTTGAATATGAGCGCCCATAGCATTGTACAATTCAATAGTTGCAGATGCTGACGTAGCACGCTCAACTGTGATAATGTCTTGTGCCGGATTAGGATAGATGCCAAAGTCGTTTTCATATTCGGTAATACCAATATTAAATAACTCGGCAGTTACAATTTCGGAATTACCGGAAGCATAGTTAGCTTGAACGCCTGCAACATAGCTGCCTTTAGGCAGATTGGTAAACAGGTATTCTTTTTCTGCAACACCCACCGCTTTAACGGTTCCATTCAAATATACGGTAAAGCCGAGGAACGGTTTGAGCGCTTCGTGGCTCCATGTAAATTGTGCATTTGTAATATCTACCTCAATGGCAGGATTAGTAGGATCATTGATCGTTTCAATGAGTTGCGCGGTATAAGTTCCGTAAGCCGTAATTTCGAGGTCTGCTTCAAATTTATCGAAACCGGCTAAGGTAATTTCTAAGGTATAGTTACCTATTTGAACATTCGGGAATACAACGCCGGTAATGCCTGCTACGTCTGTATAAGTTTGAGGACCGGTAAGGGTTACATTGGCGCCGGCAGGGCTGTCGCCGGAGTTGGTGGTAATTCTAATAGTGTAAGGTACGGTAATGATCTTTACTAATTCGTTAGAGAATGTTGGGGTAGAAACTACATTACCTGCATAGCAAGTGATTACTGCCCATTTGTAAGTACCTTGTGGTAGATTATTCCATACTACATCATTGAAGTTCATTGCCGGAGATACAGGGGTATTGGTTAAAGTTACCCAAGAAGTTGGGTCTTCTTCCTGACCGGCTTCTAAGCGATATACTTTGTATCCGATACCGGTTATTGGCGTTACTTCGGGTAAATTCCAAGTAATGGCTGCCTGATTGCCTGCATCTGTAGCCACTACATTAGTTGGCGGATAAGGAATTTCTAACATGATAAGAGTACCCAAGTTGGTATGACCGGCTACTATTACATTTTGAGTATAATCTTGGAATCCGTCAAATTTTGAGGTTAACAGATAGCCTCCGGGTAAGAAGTCTGTCATGTGAACATTTTCAAAATCAAATACGCCGTAGGCAACAGAATTGGTTTCGTAATTAATCCATCCGTCTAATGTTAGATTAGCGCCCACGATGAAGTTGTTATTTGCCATTTTTACAACGCCAAATACATGCCACAAGTCTTCCGGTCCGCAGATAGTATCAATAGAAACACACTCTTGGTCGAAATTGTTTAACGGACAAGGCGCTTCTACACACCAGGTGTGCGTGAGGTACGGATTCATTGGGTATAACGGATGCATAGCATCGTGCACATAGTAAGTATCGGGCCACTCTTCTTCGATGAGGATACCATCGCAGTAGATGTTGTATGTTGAGGCGCTGCCGCATACATAGTCAGTATCAAAGAAAACGCCGTCAGGGAAGTCGTACATACCATTGCCGGGTCCGCCATAGGGCCATGCAATAGGCGCCGGACTTTGCCAAAGGATATTATCGTCATAATCTAAAATAGTTACCCCACATTCTTCTGAGTACGAATCGTGCGTCCAAGAAAATTCAATATGTCCGGAAGGTACTAATAGTGCGTGAATAGACTGATAACCGCTACAAGAGTAGGTTCCTATAGAAGCACCATCAACAATAACCGTAACAGCGCCACCGCTCCAACCATCGCCATAATCATCATCTAAAACAAGGGTAAGCGGACACATATTGCCAAATATGGCACAATCGCTGGCGCTGGCGCCGTCACCTTCAGAAGTAACAGCATAAACAGCATAGCAATGTTCGCCGGCATTGGGAACAGAGGTATCTTTCCAAGTCATATTAGCGCCCGGAGTAACGCCGGTAGTAATTTCGTGTACTTGAGTGCCATCGCGTTTAATTACCATTTTTGTAATACTTGTTAACGGATCGCCTGCAAGGGTTGTAGAAGGATTCGTCCATGCTAAATTAGCAGATAATGAAGTACCTATTGGAGTAACGGTAAACGGATTCGGTGCAGCGGCAAGATTTGGATTGGTGTTGGCTAATTCATAAACGATAACTTTATTTGCATCATCTTGAATATTCACCGCTAAGTAATAGGTAGCTCCGCTTTGGTATGCAAAGGCACCGCCTGCCATTTGAGATCCGGAGAAAGGATAGTCGTTGTAAACGTCTCGTGTTACACCGGTGAGCGTACGGGTTGTACAGTCAAATTGCTGAAGTGTAACGTCATGTGCGCCGGTTTGTGTAAATAACCACAAATAGGGCGTTCCCGGATTTGAATGCGGGTCGTAGGCTGAGCCATACACGCCATCTACTGTAGTGTTTGCATAAATTTGCGTACCGGTCATGGTGATAGCGCGAATATTACTCCAGTCGCCGTGCCAGAAACCGCCGTTGCCGCCGTCCAAAGTAGGATCGTAGCAAAGGTGGCGGGTGGTGCTACCTGCGCTGATGGTGCCTAACGAGGTTTGGTTTGCCAAGTCTAATTTATAGATGGTGCTGGAAGCAGCGCCGCCATAGAAGATGGTACCGTCGTAAGTCAAACTTCTAAACTCGCTTGGTACGCCCGAAATAGTAAATGGAGTCGGGTTGGAACCGTCCATATTGTAACGTACAAATTGATATGCAGCCACAGCAGGGTTCCAACTGGCAGTGTACCAATGGTTACCATCGGTAGCTACAGCCGGATGGGCAGCTTCTAATGCTGTAAAGGTGTAGGCTACATCCCACATCGCTTTTGAACCATCGCCAACAAACGATGATTGTCCTAAGAACGGGCTAACGTCTGTATTGTTCATACCCATCGGTTTCGGCGTTTTGTTTGCGGTAGCCTGATACATAGAAGCATCCGGGAGTTCTATTGTTTTTTTGCCGCTTTTGTAAGCCGGAGCGTCCCAAGAGAGAACGGCTTCGCAATTTTCGTTATACACAGCGGTTAAGTTTTCAACAGGTCTGCACTTGCAAGCCGGTAGCGTAACCGATACGGGATCTGATTCGCCAAACTCTTCCATTGCACACACTTGGGTAATTGTCCAGGTGTGTCCGATATAAGGATCAAAATTGTCATCATCATAATAAGAGTTACCTTCCCATTCTTCTGCAATCAGTTCATCATCACGGTAAATGTTAAACAATCCGGTGGGGCAAATTACAAATCTTGTATTGCTACGTTGTTGTAATGTTTCGGATGCAGCAGGCGGAGCAGCGGGGTTAATCGGGGTAGAACCGTCCACTCTGTAGTTAAGAGTTTTAATACCGGTTGTACTATGTACATTGAACGTAGGATTACTGCCCAAATAGTCGCCGTGGTTATTGAGATACGCCAGTACTAAATTACCGCCGGTATATTCAAACGGTTCATCCAATTCAATAGTAAACCATGTATTTGCATTATTATAGTTGATAGTACCTGTGTAAACGGGTGTAAATTCTGAAATTGGAATCCAGTCTGTAGCGCCTGTAAAGGTATTCTTTGTAGTATGTGCCAAATAAATCGTTTGATTGTTTTTGGGATTAGCAGTACCAAAAATATAGTTAAATGCAATTTGCGTAATTTTACCCGGGGCTCCTAATAGTTCAGCATCGAAAATTTGCTGTGTATAAGAGTATCTATAGTATGTATTTAGCGGGATATAATTCACGCCGTCAGTACCTTCTCCCACCACTTGACCTATACAACTGCCGAAGTATTCGTTCACAGTAACGGAAGCGCACACGCTTTGCGGAACGCAATCGTCTGTGTAGGTAGCTCTCACGCAGTAGTTGTGGGTTCCGGGAGGTACATTGGTATGGGTATAAGAGGTTCCTGTAACGGTGGCTAAGGTCGCTCCGTTAAATACTACCTGATACCCTGTGGGCGAGCCGGGGGCGGCTGTCCAGGTTATCGCTACATTATTATTGTTAACAACATTTGCCGTAACATTTGTAACTGCATCGCAGGGGTCGCCTGCCATTTCGGTAGTGATTATAACACCGTCATTACCGGTGGCCATGAAAAGTTGTACATGGAAATTATAATCATAGCCATCTAAAAATTCATAGTTATCGCGAGCACCGGAAGTTTCGGGACCTCCGCCGGCACCTACACGCCAAATTCTGTCATACGGACATGGGTTTGCTATGCCCCAATCGTAAACACCTGCCGGAATTTGAATGGTATGGGTTCCATTAAAAACGATATTCGTAGAGAGGCATGACGCATTGGCATTTTCAGGATTTTTATCTGAGAATACATCATAAAAGTTTGCAGGAACATTACAATCTGTACTATAAAATGAACCAATTGCTGCTCCTGTTTCCGGAATCGTAACTCCGTATTGGGTAGCTGTATTATCTAATAATAATTGGAAGCCTGTTCCATCTCCCCATGCATCGTGGGCTTCCAAAGTAACATTAACCATTCCTTTTGGCGCTTTCGGGATATCAAGTTTTGTAGCAACCGGAGGATTACTGTTTCCAACTGTTCCTTTTGATGTTTTATTCATTGCCATTTCCATTGTTTCTTTTTCTTCTGGGGTAAGATCTGGAGAAATAAGAGTCACAGGAGCAATATAGTCAATTTGTTTGGAAGCGCCTTTGTGAGCCGGTACGGTCCATGTTAATAATGCGCCGCAATTGTCATCATATTCAGCCTCAAGGTCTGAGATGGGGTTACAGGGGATACATGCGCCCATTTCAATACAGGTGGCATAAGATTCGCCGCCATCTTCACATGCTACTTTAACACACCATGTATGCGGTTCGGAATTATCGAAATCGGTGGTGGTATAGAAAGCGTTGGGAGTGTTGGTAACAAAACTACCATCCATGTAAACGTTGTAAGAGTTGCCTCCGCAGAACATAAAGCGTACATTGGCACGGTCGGTTCTTAAAGTACCTGTCGGCGGTGAAGCCGGATTAATGGGGGTTCCCGGAGAACTGTCATGACCATAGAACAACGTTTTACTGCTCATACTGTGAACATTGAAGTATTTGGACAGGTTGCCGGTGTAAGAGCCGTGATTGTTTAATACGGCAATCACTATGCTTTCGCCGTCATACATGAAAGGATCATCAAATTCAATGGTAAACCAATTATCAGCATTAGTGTAAGTAATAGTTCCTTGTTTTACCTGCGTAAGTTGCGTAAGCGGAATCCAGTCGCTGGTACTTGAAAAAGCAGTTTTAGATGTATTGGCTACATAAACAGTTTGGTTGGTCAATGCCAATGGATCGCTGGTAACATATTGGAATGCTATTGCTGTTATATTTCTGCCTGCGGGTTGGTTGATTTCGTCGGCGGTATAAATTTCTTGTGAGTAAGCAAAACTGTTCCAGTTTCCAACGGGGAGATAGTAAGACTCTGTAGTTCCTGTGCCTACTATAATGCCGTCGCAGCCGCCTTCAAACATTTCGGGAACCGGCACGGATACTGTTACGCCCTTAGGAATACAATCGCCCGGGTAGTTTGCTTTTACGGTAAAGGAATGTTGTCCAAAAGTAGGAACGGTATAGTTGTAGGTAAGGCTTGTAGTAGTACCCAAAGAGCCGCCGTTGAAGAATACTTCGTAGTTGGTGGGGCTGCCCGGAGCCGCTGTCCATGTTAAGTTTACATTGTAGCCGTTAAGGGTGTATTGGAGGTTGGAGATGGTTTCGCAAGCTTCGCCGGCTACTTCTATTTCATAACCAATAATACGGGTAGCACCTTGACATAGAGCAACGAAATTAAACATTCCATCTGCTTCATAATCAAACATAGCGCCCATAGATTGTCCGCTTGCGGGGAAGTCATTGTTCACGTTATGCATAAGTGTAAAGGTGTTAACGCCTACTTTCCATCTGCCGATTTGTGCAATATTTGTTGTATTGGAAGAACCAACACTTGCCCAAAGATAAGGACCACCATCTGAAACATCGTCATAAGCAAGTCCCATAATACCTTGTGAAGCGCCTGAAAGTGTAGTTCCTGTGGAAGTGCCCGTAGCAGTTACTAAGGTTACGTCATTTCCAAACATAGAGGCTATCCAGAATCCGCCGGAGGCTTTGTCGTAAGCTATAGGCGCAACATCTGAAATAGGAACGTTGATAGTAGATGCTACTGTCCATGTGGTCGGGTCTATTTTGTAAATTTTTGAGGTTTCGTTAGCTGCATAGAAGTAGGTACCATCTGTACAGAAATCTTCAAGATTGTATAAGCCTGTTATTCCGGGAATGATGAAATCGCCATCCGGTGTTAAGGTAGTTCCACTGATATTGTATCTGTAAACTTTACCTTGTGCATTGCCTGTAGCTGAAGGATTCCATCTGGTAGCGTAAACTTTTCCATTATAATAGAAAGGAGCGTAAAATCCTGTTTCTGTCAAAGTATAGTCATAACTGTACAGAACATCCCAAATGTTTTTGCTGTTCAGTTCGTTTTCATCAACTTTGATAGATTGTCCGCTATCGCGTCTGTCGTTAGAAATCATTGACATATTTCCTGCCTCCATCGCTTCTTTCATTGCTATTTCTGCGGCGGTAGGTGGTGTGGCGGTAATTACCGGTTCGGTATATTCGGGGGCTATTGGGTTTGCGGGGGCTTTTTTGCCACCGGTGTTCCAGGTAAGGGTTAGTTCACATTCTTTGCTATACACACCGTTTAAGTCGGTAACGGGGTCTGCTTCGCAAACGCATTTATCAAATTCAAGACAAACGGGGAACGATTCGCCTTCTCCGTCTTCGCATACCACAGAAACACACCAGGTGTGCGGTTGGGTAGGCACAAAACTGTAGTCTGTAAAAGTAGTTTCTGTGGTGGTAGTAACCAGTTCACCGTCCATGTAAATGTTGTACTCAACCGGAGGAACGCCTTCGCAAATGTTAAATATCGTATTGGCACGCATTGCGTTATCTGTGGAATAATTGCTTGTGGGTGCAACCGGAGTATTGATGTTGAAAAGTACATTATCGTCTTGATAGAACATATTCATTGCACCTGTTGTGGTATGGGTACGCCATGTAGCGTTACTTGTGCCGTAGCTGCTATTCATACCGAAGAGCATTGCAAGTACTATGTTTCCGCCTTCATATAAGAAGGGGGTATCAAATTCTATGGTAGTCCATGTTTGGCTGTTATTAAAGGTAACAGACGGCGCTTGATATACTAATTCTAAAGCGTTAGGAGTTACCCAGTCGGCTGCTGTTTGTCCGGTAGAGGGAAAATTATTCTTTGTAGTATGTCCTATATACACTTTAACATTATCAAAAGTCCATCCTGTAGTATAGAACCATTCCATTGAGATAGAGTTGATGAGCGAGCCGGGAGTAACCGTTGCCAAGTCTGCTGCCGTAAAGATTTGTTGAGAATAAGAACCTTTATAGAATCCGCATAGCGGCACGCGGCAAGTTCCGGAAGTACCGGTTCCTATTTGCAAGTCGTCGCAACCTACTAATGGCACGGCAACCGTAGCCTGTACGGTAACGGTTTGCTGAACACAGTCTCCTGTATATAAAGCGGTAACGCCATAGGTATAGTTTCCGTTAGCCACGCCTGCATCGGTATAGGTAGTACCGGTTTGTGAAGCCACAAGCACGGTTCCGTTGCGGGTTATTTTGTAACCGGTAGTTCCGGCAGCGGCTGTCCATGATAATGCTACGTTATTATCGTTAACATTAGCCGTAAGGTTGGTAACTGCAGGGCAGGGATCGCCACCCTGTTTTGTGCAAGAGAAAGTTGAATGTTGCAATAAACCATAGTTATAAATCAATGTGGATGCACCGTTAACGGTACTTAATGAAATAAGTTTAGATTGATGATTACCTGCCAAACTATAATGTATTGGAGAAGCGTAAAGTATCTCTTCATCTCTATCAAAAACCATATCAAAACCATACATAGCAGGGAATCCTATCGAACCCACTGTGGTAGGTTGACCGGTAGTGGGATCAACCTTAACTAAGTTGCTGTTTACTGCATCACTGGTAGAAGTGGTTATAGAATATAAATAACCGTCTGAGTGTAAAGCCAAACCTCTGCGGAATTCTGATGTGGCAGCAGGAGAGGCGATAAGCGTTCTTGTTAAGGAAGGAAGACTTAATTTGTATAAGCTAAAAACATACGGGTTTGATCCTGTATAGTCATACATATAGAAACCATCTTGGTTTACATAGTCATAAGCCAATCCAATACAGTTGGTGGTACCGGAAATAGTACCCACAAGGGTGGCAACGCCACTTTCAGCAACAGTAAATACTCTGCCAAAGTTTGTTATTCTATACATAGTAGTTCCATCATAATCTTCACCGGTAGGTGTTTCATCTGTCAGGAACGTCGGTTTAGGTGCAACGTATGTTTTAGCGCCGGTTTCCAAATTTATGGAATAATAACCGCCGGTTGAGTAGGTGTCGAGAATATAAGCATCTGCAAAATCTTTACTGCCACCCCCATTAAATTGAGGTGTTTTAGAAGGATAAAGTTCGGCATAAGCAGCAGGCAGTCTGTTGGTAGCCTCTGTTACGCCAAGTTGCAAATCATGGATTTTTTTCGTTGCCAATGCTTCTTTTTCTTCTGGGGTTAAATTTTGATCAATTTCAAAGTCAACGGGAGCAACATACTCACCCTGTTTTTGAGCAGATGTGCCTTTTGCTTTTCCCGGAGGGTTCCAGTTGAGCGTTATGCCACAATCCATATCATATTCGCCGGTGAGGTTGGTTACGCCGGGGCAGTCGCCTTCGCAAGGCTCTAACGTTGCGGTTGCAGGGGCAGAAAGTCCGCCGCCGTCGCAAACTGCTTTCACTTCCCAAACATGGTCTAATGAGGTGTTAAAGCCGGAAGCGAGGTCGGTATAGGTAGTTTCGGTAGTGGTTCCTACCTGGTCGCCGTCTCTATATATATTATATGTAATGTCGCCGCCGGGGGTACCGCCGGGGCAATCATTTTCATAAGAGAAGAACGTGTAGCCGTCTGACCATGAATCCATGCCGCCAAGCCCTACAGAGAAGAGTTGGATGTCTTCCCAGTCGTAAACTTCAAACCATTTTTCACTACTCCAACCGCCGGTTGTCCATGTTAAATTAACAGCGCCGGAAGGAATTAACACGTTATGCGTTGTGTTTGCAGCGTTAGCAGTATAACTTCCGTAGTTTGTACCATCAACAATCACATTAATAGCAGCCGTACCGAGATAACTATACCAGCTATCGCTGTATAGTCCATGCAGTTCCAAACGGAGGGTACATAGATTGCCCACAATAGCTTCAGCGGAACAAGATATTGCCCCATTGCCTGCTGCTGTAACGGCATATATGGCGTATGTATATATTCCATCAATAGGAACATTGTCGGTAAAAGTAGTGGCTGTACCGGAAATCGCCGGTAATGCTGTGCCGTTTCTTTCTATAATAATGTTGGTAATGGTTCCTATGGCAGCGCCGCCAAGGGTTTGGGTTGGGAGCGTCCATGAGAGGTTACAATTTAAAGAAGTACCTACGGGAGTTGCTGTAAGGTTCGTTGGCGCTTTTGCCAAGTTGTTATTTGGAGTGGTTGGAATAGCAAAAGCTACCATTTCGGAAAATACGCCCAAATTGACCGGTGCATCACAGTCTAAACCAATACGATAAAGACGTCCTTGTCCTGCACCGCCATCGTAAGCCGCCCAATATACGGTATTGGTTTCACGATCTATTGACATATCTTGAATATAGTTGGAAAGGAAATCATACTGCATTAAAGGAGTTACTGCTCCGTTAGTCGGGTTAATTTCAATAATGTCATTAGCATAGAAGTGGGCAAAAGCAATAAAACGACCTTCATTGGTAATAGTAAAGAAAGGCGCTTCGTATGCGGAGGTACCCAAAGCAAATGCATAGGTAGTAGTTCCTGATGTAAGATTATATTTATAATAACTTCCACCATCGGCGCTTATATACATCAAACCATCTACGGGGTTGTAAGCCATTCCTAAAGCGGTGGGAACGGTATGTGATCCTGCTACGGTATAGTAGCCGGTTGTTGTATTTATTTTGTAAATATTGTTATTATCGGGTGTAACACAATACCATTCGCCATTAATCCAGTCGCCGCCACCCGGTAAAAATTCATCGTAACCACCAATATAGGTAAAGTTTCCGGGGTTATTCAATGGAACAGTAACCGGTTCGTTATAGCCGGGCCAGCAATCCACCATATATGCTACGGTAGTATGACCTTTTCCATTTGGAATTTCAATTTTGCGTACAGGTTCTGTATTAGATTTTGTTCTCGGCGCTGCGAGAATACTTCTCGCCGGTTTTTCCATACTTCCTCTTACTGCTCCTTCTTGTCTGCTGCCCATCATCATGTTTCCTTCTCTCAGTTTTGCTTGTTCATCTGTTTCAATTGAAGAGGGGTTATGAACGGGCGCTTTAATCCCTTTACCCGGGGCAGTCCAGTTAAGCACTACGTTGCAATTATCTTGATAGGCTGCCACGAGATTTGTTGGGGGGTTGCAATCGCCACCGGGTTCACCTTCGGTGCAAACTTCAAATTTAATGTTTGGACGATTAGGAACAGTGCTAATAGTCGTAGTAATGTTTTCCGGATTTACCGGAACAGTCATACTATAAGTATGAATGTATTTGTTTTGTGCAGTAGTACCGCCTACCCATTTATTACCGGATACATAATTTCCTGAATTATGAACTGTTGCTACTACAACATTTCCACCGGTATAATCAAATGGCGTGTCAAGTGTTATTTCTGTCCATGTGTTGGCATTGGTAAAGGTGGGTGTTCCTTGATATACAAGTTGCATTTCAGAAAGCGGAACAAAATCCGTTGCTGCAGCACCGGAAGTCGGAAAATCGGTTTTGGTAGTATTTCCCATGTAAATGGTGAGAGGCTGGCTGTATGCAGCAGTAGCAATATAATTATATGCTACCTTATTGATAGTTGCATTTTGTCCTGCATCGCCAATTTCAGATGCGTCATAAAGTTGTTGTGCATAGCAATATTCCCAAAGGCTGTACCAAGGTCCATATTGGTTTTGGGTTGTGCCGGTAATAACTTCAGCATCGTCGCATTCCACCGGACCAGGTCCGCCGCAAAATACCGGAGATGTAATTATCACATATCCGTTTCCGTCTGGATCCGGGTTTTGAACGTATGCACCTTGGTTGTATTGCTCTGTAACGCCGTTATCAACGCCGCCGATATAACCGGATCCTGCGCCGCCTGCGCCGCCCCAGTTTCCTGCGCCGCCGCCATACCAGCCGCCGCCGCCGGAAGCGCCACCGAGCGTACCTTTATAAACGCCGCCAAAGCCAAAACCGCTGGGGTCACTATAGGTAGGCATATTTCCGGTTGCTGCGCCGCCGGCAGTTTGTGTTCCGCCTAATCCAAAATATTCACCCGATGAACCAGGAGGTCTGGTAGAAGTACCGTTGCCGCCTGTTGAGCCGCCGCCGTGTCCGCCATTGCCGGTATATGTACTATAAGTGGCTCCGCCGCCGCCGCCGCCGGCAACAATAATTCTGTCGGCATACGTGGTGTTTTGGGTGGTTCTGATATCAGTTCCGCCGCCGCCGGTACCTCCATTATAAGGGGAAGTAAATGTCCCTGTAATAGCGCCTCCGCCGTTCCAGCCGCCCGGAACGGTGCCGGCGGTGGTTTGAGTAGCAGTAACGCCTTTTCCGCCAACATAAACGTAATAGGTTGTGGGCGTGGTAACAGTAATCGTTCCTTTGGAATATCCGCCTTTACCGGGCGCTCCGGTGGTGGCGCTTCCGCCATCGGCGCCCCACACTTCAATTTCGTAAGTTCCGGGCTCCAAAGTAATTTCTTGCACGCTGCCTGTGTATGAGAACGTTCTGTCGCAAGCAACTGTTCCGTCGCAAGCGGTCATCGTTTTGCTTGTTGCTTCAGATTCGCCGCCACTTTCGCAAATCGCTTTCACTTCCCAGGTATGTCCTGCAGAAACATTAAAGGTGTTGTCAGAATAAGATTCGGTAGTAACAGGGGTACTGTTAATTTTTGTACCGTCTCTATATATATTGTAGGCAACGTCGCCGGGGGTAGTAGCAGACGGGAAGTGCAAACAGGAGGTTTCATAAGTATCAAACTGTATCATAGTGGTAGCGCCGTTTGCAGGATTAAGTTCAACAAATAGATCCCAATCCTCATCATCGCTGGCACACCAGTAAAGTTTACCGTTGCTGGGGTCGAAAGACATACTTTGAGCATACGCATAACCAAATATATCGGTCTCGCCAACATAAGTAAGAGCGCCGGTCGTTTTATTTAAGGTATATAAACATGAATACCAATCATGATCCATCGCCCACATGTCAACAGCATACATTGTTCCGTTTGAATTAATAGCAAAAGCAAGTATCAGGTCATAAGCCGATGAGGTGCCTGTAATAGTAACTTTATTGGTAATATCGCCTGTGGTTAAATTCACAACTCCTAATTGAGAAACTCCCAAATCATATTCTTGAATAACTGCATACATGGTATTGGTGGTATAGTCGTAATCCATATCCATGAGCCAAAAATCGTCCTGGTGTAAAGCAGGTTTTGGCACAGAAGCTATTGTGTTTCCTGTTGCTGCATCCAAAGTGTAAAAAGTTACGCTACCGGCAGCATTTGCTCCATAAGCATATAATTTTCCATCGTAATATGCTCCCATATACAGGTCACTGGGCATCGCTTTAATAAATGTTTTGCCATATATATTACTTACGTCCCATTTCCAATATCCCTCATCTGTTGGTGGATACAGTATGCAGCCGTAAGCCATACTTCCTTTTGAGGGAGATGTTGGCGTAAGTGGTTTGTGGTTTGTTGTGGGTTTTTGCAAACGAGCCACTTCGGGTTTTTCTACAAATTTCGGAAGATGTCTTATAGCATTTCCTTTATAATTTTCTTTCGGATTTTCTGTTGAAAAAATTGTTTTTCCTTTTCCTACGGGGGCAGTCCAGGTTAATTCTGCGGCACCGCAGCCGGTGGCATAAGTAACGTTAAGAGCAGTGGGGGCATCGCAATCGCCGCCGGAAGAGAGCGTTTCCACATAAGCAGCATGTGTCCAGCAGTATTGATTGCTTGAAGTAAAGAAGTCGAGGGTTGTACCCCACATATTCCAAGCGCCGCCAATCCACATAATATTTGATTTACCTTCATGGTAGCTTGGCGTACCGGCGCCGTCTGTAGCACAGCCCGGGTATCCTGCCGTAGCAGAGTAATATATTCCTATCCACACTTCTTGCGTTCCCGTAATTAAAACGGGGGTGGGTAAATCAATCGTTTGATCTACATTAAAAGTATAAGAGGGCACAGTGTAATCTACCGTCAACGTTCCGGGAACGGGAGCCGATCCGGTGTAGTTACCGCCCACATAAATTTGAATACGCGGGTTTGTGGTAAATACCGTAGGTTGGGACGAATGGTTATACGGTTGATACTTCACCTTCGTGATAGATTGACCGATATAACTTGTTAAATCGCTCACAGCATATCTGTGGAAAATGGCAAAGTTATTGCCACTTGCACCCACAACACCTGCAAGCGGGTCTTGTGCCCAAGTCAGCCATCCGTCTTTTGCAGCAGATGGTTCAACTACATGAGAATCAACAACTGCACTGGTTCCTATATAGGTTTGCGCAGTTACATAGCCCACACTTGCCATAAAGATAATAGCAAGTAAAAAGATAATTTTTTTCATAATAAGATAGATTTGGTTAATAATATTTTTTGGTTTATAATTTACACAATTAACGCGCAAAAATATATATTTTTCAATAGGAGAAGAAAAAGGTTAGATTTTTTTTGGAGGTGCTATTTTTTAATCATTTTATAAGCTACTTTTTCGCCGCTATGGTTTTCTAATATTACGAAATAAATTCCGCTTGCAAGTTCTTTTGTTGCAATGGCTTTGCCATCAAAAATCACGGTTTCAATATTTTGACCGATTGCGTTTGTAATGACAACATTCTTCACATTTGAAGGGTTCCCGACTATAATCTCGTTCATAAACGGATTAGGATAGAGTACGATATCGGCTGTTGTAATATCTGCTATTCCCACTTTAGGGGTCATAGGTATGTTTATAGTTGTTGATTCGTTTAGGTATTGGCTATCGCTATATGTTTCATAATCAAGATGAGAAACAGAATACTCGTAACTTCCTTCTTCAACTTCTATTTCATATCCATCTAATTCTTCTCCGTTTAATATTATGATTGCATCCGAAATAGGGAGTTCGGTATTTACATCGAACACATTAAAAGTAATGATGTATGTTTCAGGACTACAGTCAATCGGCTGATTGTTTTCTATGGCGCCTATTATATTGCCGCAATTGATAATAGTACCGTAATTGAGAACAGTACCGTTAACCGTAAGCGTTTTTCCGTCAGGTATTTTTAATGTTTTTTCTTCCGGTATCTCAAGGGTGTAATATTGAGGGATTTCAACATCATTGGTTATGGTAACAAAACCGTATAAAATTCCGTATGAACTGTCGAAAAGGATTCCGTTTACGACGTCGCTGATATCTGTTGTTGTGCCGTTGTAAGTTTCTAATGATGAGGCAAACGCAACGCCATCTTGTTCCATAGTGAGTGTGCCGCCATGTGAGGATGCGCTTCCGCCTCCAATTCCGGCAGCGCCTGATGACGGGTCGGTATTTGCTTTAACTACTCCGCCGTTAATAGTAACATCGCCGCCCCAGCCGCCAAGACCTTCAAAAGAGAAGAAGACGATACCGGCGCCACCGCCACCAATACCTGCGCCGTCATGATAGGATCCGCTGGCAACAGAAGTTGCTGCTATTGTTCCTCCGTTGATAGTAATATTACCACTATTTTCACAGAAAGCGCCCCCAATACCTGCGCCGCCGTATTCACCTCCTCTTGCTGCCAAACTGCCGGCGCCGTCTATTGTAAGCGCAGCGCCTTCAGGTACTTGTATGCCCGCTTTGCTCCTTG
>Ga0082212_10001770_pt1 | contig 31827 bp, 29 predicted proteins | sample TergutNt197P3_FD_71548 | JGI IMG/M metagenome (GOLD analysis project Ga0082212, IMG submission 71548) | Neocapritermes taracua P3 segment gut microbial communities from Petit-Saut dam, French Guiana - Nt197 P3 | ecosystem: Host-associated > Arthropoda: Insects > Digestive system > Gut ...
GCATGCGTATTAATAAATAAAACGGGCGCGATTTATCGCGCCCTACAATTGAAGCGGGCTTTGCCCGCGATTATTTGTTAAACCGCGGACGGGACGTCCGCTACCCCATGTCACGCCGGCGAGGACGCCCGCGATCCCATGTCTACGCCCGCGATCCCATGTCTACGGCAGAAGTCTCATGCATTGATCTTATTGCGCATTTCTCTTATGTAAATGGATAACACTTTTATTTAAAAACTCTTCTCTGATACTCACTTCAAAAAATGGGGATAGTCCAATCAGGCTTTCTATTGACATAAAGTGTGGATTTGTCCATTATAAACAGCTTGTTGTAATAATTTTTTATTTCAGATACATCTGAACAAGAAAAATTATTACCAATAGTTCGTAAAAATCAGAAACTATTGAGGTTCTTGCAAAACCCCGGGAGCGCGGGCTTTCAGCCCGCAAATCCTTTAAAAAACGCGGACAAGGTGTCCGCGCTCCCAGCAAAACTGAAGGTTTTGCAAAAACCTCTATTAAGAAAAATGGAAAAAAAATGAGAAAAATGACGCGCATCCCAAAATTGTTTCTGTTGCTGCTTGCCGGTCTGTCGCTGTCGCTTGCCGCATGTAACAACAATGATAAAAATCCGCAAAAGGATCCGGTCAAACTGGCGGCGCCCGCGAACCTGCAAGTCGCCGGATGGACGCTTACGTGGACGGCTGTGGCAAACGCGAGCGGGTACAAGGTTGATGTCGACGGCACGGCGTATGACGCGGCAGGCGCTATTTATTCGTTGTCCGCTTTAATCACGCCCGGCAATACCTATCAAATCAAGGTCATGGCCAAGGGAAGTGGAGCAAATTACACGGATTCCGATTGGTCCGCCGTTAAATCTCATACGGTTCCCGTTCCGGAACTTCTGTACGACCCGTCCGGTGTTGCGAACTTCGAGATCGAAATTCGCAAGGGAACGAACACGCTGGGCGTCGTTACTAAAGACACGCTGGCGTTCATTTCCCAGGTGAAAGTGCCTGATCCCACCAATGGATCAAGGCACTATGTTTCGTATTCAATGACCGAAATATTTGCGTTCATGGGAATCTCCGCTGATTTTGACTCCGCATTTATCGAGGCGTCGGACAACCCTGCTGCGTACAATACAACAGTTACAAGCTTTGACAATGCGTATATAGCCGTTGTGCGCAGAAACAACTCCGACGACAGCGTACAGACGACCAGCAACTTCCCGCGCTTTATTGCCGGCGATGGATACGTCGAGGGCGAGGATGTTCTCAGTAATGTCGGAAAAATCACATTTGATGGTGTTCCAGGCGAGCCCGGTGAGCCTGGCGACCCTGGTGAACCTGGCGAGCCGACGTCGGACTGGCCGCCTGTAGTTCCGCCGTATGTTCTGCCTGGGTCTCTGGTCGTCAATATTCCGATTTATGGTGAGGGCGCAACACTGCTTGGCACCATCACAAAAAGCACTCTGGCGGGCATTACGCAGGTGGAAGTGACCCTGACGGAGAGCAGTCAGGAGAGACAATTCGTTTCGTACCCGCTGGCCAAAATACTTACGGCGCTGGGAATATCCACCGCTGAATTCGTCGAAGCCGAGGGCATATCGGATGACGAGTACAATGTATTCGGTACAATCAACGATTCATACGTCTCCGTTAATCGTAACCCTCCAAATGACTCACAAGAACCGCGATTCCTTGCCCCTAACGGCACCCGTGGTTCCGGCGGCGGTGGTGGAACATCCCTGGCTGCACGAAATCTCGTAAAAATCATATTGTATAAGTAATTTAACCCGCAGGACGCGATTAATTACCGCATCAGCTAAACCCGCAACCTGTGGTTGCGGGTTTAGCTGTATAAAAAACGGAATATAAAAAAAGGAACAATGTCATGAAAAAATCATGGCGCGCGATGCACATTGTCGCGCTGGCGGCTTTGATTAGCCTGCTGCCTGTCTCGTCGGCATTGGCTGAAGAAGAGGAAGAAAGCGATGTCTTTCAGTTGGGAACGGTGACTTTTTCGATTGCCGTTCATGGTGAAAGACTGACCGTTTCCGAGCAAATGGAAACATCATTAACCCGTACCGACATTGAAATGTTTGAGAAAAAAGATATAGGCACGGCGCTTGGCCGCGTGCCTGGCGTCCGTTATGTCGCTCCCAGCGGCAGAGGACGCGGGAGCGGGCGTTATGAATCCGGCGTCGTCATCCGGGGATTTGAGGGGTTCGGGAGCGATGATTCCGCCGTTCCTGTTTTCATTGACGGCATCCCGGCTTACGTTCCCTACAATTACACCATGGATATGGGGCGTTTTACCACGAACGGACTGTCCGCCATCAGCGTGTCAAAAGGCTACAGTTCGGTATTGTACGGGCCAAACGCCATGGGCGGCGTTGTAAATATTGTTTCACAGCGGCCGACAAAACCTTTATCCGGCAACTTCGTTCTCGGCGCGGGCAGCGGCGAAACCGCCGAAGCCGGAGGCATTATTGGAACGCTCCAGGAAAAATGGTACGCCCAGGCCGGATGGTCGTATTTTAACCGGGAATTTATCAACGCCGCGGAAGTTTATGAAGGGAGGGACGCCTCCGGACAGGAAAAAAACACCGCATGGAAAAACTTTGCGACCCGCGACAGGAAAATGGAGTTTAAATTCGGTTATACTCCAAACACCACGGACGAATATGTTGTGAGCTACCTGAATCAGGCCGCGCAGAAAGGGCCCCGGCAGGGTGCCGCGGGCTACATAGAAGACTCCACATGGGAATGGCCGAACTGGGACAGATGGACTCTTTCATATGTTTCCAGCACGAACCTTGGGGACTTTTTTATCAAACCCCGCGTTTTTTACGACAAGTACGACAACGCGCTGTGGAACGGCAGCCTGCTGAGCCTGTACGACGATTACGCCGCGGGCGGATCGATGGAAGCAGGCTGGAATATGGCTGAAAGCAATACGCTGAAAGGAAAATTTGATTTTAAATTCAACCAGCACAAGCGAAATGAAAGCGCCGACCGCGGGGGGCTGGATATCACAACCGTAAGAACGCTTGAAGAACAGGTTTTCTTTTTCGCCGTTGAAGATACACACAGGTTTAATGAACACTGGGAAGTACAGGCTGGGTTGCTTTACAGCCGCAGGCAGACTACGTTTCTGGGCGGCACTACCGATTTAGCCGGATTTTTTGAAGACTTTCCCAATGCCGCTTCCGGCCCGAAACCAACGGACGACGACTCGCTGGATCCGCAGGCTGTGCTGTTCTACAACCTGAACAAAAGGCACTCTTTTCATTATTCGATCGCAAAAAAAATCCGTTTCCAGTCGCTGCGCGAGCAATATTCCAATTTTAGCGACGGCCGCACATACAGCAGCGGAACCAGTTGCACGCGGACAAACCCCTGCATTCGGCTGACGCTGCCTAATCCCGATCTGAAGCCCGAAAAAGCGCTGCATCATGAAATCGGCTGGAAGGGAAAGCTGTTCGACAGACTGGACATTGACCTCGCGTGGTTCTACAGCAGCAACAACAATATGATTGAACGCTCGACTGTTCCCGATGAATCCTACAGCGACGGCAGTCAAAGCGGCAGAAGATATGCCGTGGATACGGTCGCCAATGTTCCAGGCGACACCCGCCGCCAGGGCTTTGACCTCGGCGTGGAATACAACGTGACCCATAGAATTGCCGTAGGCAAGAGTTTCAGCTACCTGCACTCGTACAACAAGGATAACCCTGACTGGCGCTCGGTACAGCCGGCGTATCACGGTTCGCTATACGCAAGCATCGGACTGAACGACTGGGCGGCCGTTATTCCGGCGCTCGACTACCAGGGGCGCAGCCGGGTCGATTCCGGCGGCAGCCGCAGATGGAATTTTCATCAGGGATACGCCCTGGTCGATCTGAAACTTTCAATTACGCCGCCAATGCACCGGAATATCAGTTTCAATATTGGATTTGAAAATCTGTTCAACAAAGATTACCGCGGCTGGGGTTCGTACAATGGTACGGATCTCGAGCGGTATCCATCACCGGGCAGGTATATGTACGCAAACCTGCGCTACAAACTCTAGTGTTGCCGCGTAAAGACTGAATTTTCGTGTGTTTTTTTACTCACACGAAAATTCAGTCTTTATGGAACACCAGGACACATCTAATAACAGCAACTAAATCCCATGCCGTCCCTGTTTGCAAAATGAGCGGCATGGGAAATAACCAAAGAGGTTTTAAATGAAAAACACCATAAGAATGTTTGGAATTATCGCCATGTCGGCGGTAATCGTATTGTCAATGGCGGCATGCGGCGATGATAACAATAACAATGGCAGCGATGTCCAAATCAATGTTGCCGCCATACCGGTAGCCGCGCCGGCGCGCGGGAGCGTTCCGGTAACGACTACGGAAACGACGCAATACACCGGTGCCGTGGCATGGTCGCCCGCCGTCAGCGGAACATTTGCCGCGGAAACGGCATACACTGCCACCATCACCCTTACGCCGAAAAAGGGTTTCACACTGCAAGGCGTGGCGGCGAATTTCTTTACAGTTGCGGGGGCTTCAACCCCGGCGACAAATAGCGCCAACTCGGGCGTTGTTACCGCGGAATTCCCGGCTACCGGCGCTGCCCCGTGGACAATTCCCGCAGACTACGACTTCAGCATTGAGGTTTTCAACGGCGCGGTCTCGCTTGGCGTAATCGACGTTAGCGCGCTCAAAAACCTCGAACAGGTAACGTTCACGACCACCAGCGCCTCAGCGAGAAAGTATCCCGGATATCTGCTGACGGATGTCCTGGAAGCGGCCGGCATATCTATTCCTGCTTATTCCAAGGCGGAGGCACGCCCCACGGCTCCAGTTCCAGACCCGGACGACGTCACGGATATCGCCAATATTACACAGGCATACATGGTTTTGGCGCGAATTGATACGAACCCCATAGAAACAAACCTTTATCCCAGAATAATCGCCGAAACCGATGGGACATTCTTTACCACTAACGGCGCAGTCCGAAGAGGCTTTGAAAAACTGGTGTTCACTCCGGCGGAGTGGGAAATTCCCGCAGACTATGAGTTCAACAACATCGAGGTTTTCAATGGCACGAACTCTATTGGCGTAATTGACGTTGACGCGATTAAATACATAAAACAAGAAAAGCTCATAGCCACCTCCGGTAGAGAATATGCGGGGTATCTGCTGACGGATGTTCTGTATGCGGCCGGCGTATCTGTTCCCGTTCATTCAAAAGTGGAGGCGAGACCTACGGATCCAACCCCAACGAATATCGAAGATATTGAAAAGGCGTACCTGATTGTGGCGCGGATTGACACGGGTAATTTGACAGAATACAAACCTGTTGCCAGAATGATCACCGATGGAACGGGCGAGTTTAGTCAAGGCCAAGTCATGCAGGGCTTTGAAAAACTGGTATTTAATCCTTGATCCGTCCGTAAGTTAAACATGAAGCGGGCAGACTTGGGACCGCGGGCGTCCTCGCCGGCGTCTAATAAACGATGCGGGCAAAGTCCGCTTCCTTTGCCCGCTTCATGTTTATACCCGCGAACGAAATGATTTTCCATGCCTGCGCGGTCTTTTTGACACGACGCGGCGTCAGGTTTCACTTGCGTACTATTGGCGATCTCCGAAAACCCCGAACTCTGCGTTACGCTCCCTCGACAAAATGCTCATTTACGGACGGGTTTAATTCCCACATGTGTAGGGGCGAATAATTATTCGCCCCTACTTTTGTCTCGGTCGCAAGCCTTGATTTCGGGGTTTGCGGAGGTCGCCTATTGAGTACGCCGCGCTCAACCTTCCTTGCCTCGTGTCAAAAATCCTCGCGCATCCATCGGGAAATCATTTCGTTCGCGGGTATAACTTACAGGCCGGAGTTGAAGCGATGAGCGGCAGCAATGACGAAAACGCAATGCGGCGCTTTCTGGTTCCGAACCGCCCATAAGCTTTGCGCAGAGGTTCACTATAAACTGGCTACACCTTAAACTTTCCCATAACGGCGCGCAGGCCGCTTGCCATTTTCGCCAGCTCGCCGGCAGAGTTGTTGACCTGCGAGGAACCATTATTTGACTCCTGGGCGGCCTGGTTCATGGCGCTTGCTCCGGAGCCTATCTGGCTTATTCTGCGGGCCACCTCGCTTGCGTTTTTGGCGATCTCGTGATCTCCGCTGGCTATTTCGGATATGGATCCCGCGACTTTCTTTGCGCCGATATTGGCCTGAGCCACATTGTTGGCAATCTCGTTGCCGGCCTTGGTCTGCTGGACTGCATGCCCGGCTATGGCTTCTATGGAGAGGTTTATCTTTTCAATTATATCTCCGATATCGCGTATGGCTTCCACCGCGTTGCCCGCGCTGTTCTGAATGCCGTCCACGCGGCGCGCAATGTCGTCCGCGCTTTGTGCGCTCTGGTTGGCAAGTTCCTTTATTTCGCTTGCCACCACCGCAAAACCTTTGCCGGCCTCGCCTGCGCTCGCAGCCTCAATGGTTGCGTTCAAAGCGAGCAGGTTGGTTTTGTTCGCAATTTTTTTAATAACATCGGTTACATGCCCTATTTCTTTTGCCGCCGTACCGAGTTCATTCATAACCCTGGTCGCGTTGCCGGACTTTTCTCTGGCTTCTCCGGCAATATTGCGCGTGCTGCCTGCGTTGTCGGATATTTCGCTGATGCTTGCGCTCATCTCTTCAACAGCGGCGGCTATGGTATTCATATTAACGCTCATCTGCTCCGCGGCGCTTGCCACTTCGTTCGCGCTCATGCTGGCTTGTTCCGACGCGCCGGCCATAGCCTCTATATTGGTTTTCGCCCGTTCCGTGCGAGCTATCATTTCGTTTGCGTGGCCGGCCGTTTCTTCGGAAACGGAAGACAACTGGCGGGAAACGGAAGACAGCTCTTCGGCGGCGGCCGCCAAACTGTCAACTACCGCCTTTGTTTCTCCTATAGGCCCTCGCAGGGTATCCATAAGCTTGTTGAAATAGCGGGCAAGCATGCCTACCTCGTCGTCGGAGTGTATTGGAATGCTCTGCGTTAAATCTCCCTCGCCCTCGGAAATGCCTTTAAATATATCCGTTACTTTGGATATCGGCTTTATGATTATGGTGTTTATGCTTATGGCATTTGCGATAACAACCGCAATTAAAACGAGAATTCCGAAAACCACGCTCGTAAAAGTATGGGTGCTGCTGTTTTTATCTATACTCTTTACGATGTAATCCATCTCCACGCCAAGGAACAAGATGCCTATAACGTTTTGCGTTCCCTGCGCAAAAATCGGTTCGTAATACACTAAATAGTCTTTGCCCAGAATTTTTGCCGAACCGTCAAACGGCTTGCCGGATAACATGGGTTGATACGCCGGGCTTGTATCGCCTAAAAAGGTATCTATCGCGCGATTTCCGCTATTATCCACAATGCTCGTGGATATGCGGCGAAAATCGGCGTTTTCACGGACAAAAATCGTTGCGACGACGCCAAAATCACGAGAGATTTCATCTATCAACGTAAACTGGGATTTTAAGGAGTTGTCGTTTTTGTCCACCAAATCGCTGTTTTTTAAACTCAAGGATCCGTATTCCGCGTCAACCCTGAATTTAAAAGAAGCCATATCGCCTTTGAGTTTGCTTCGTCCCATGGATTCAGCGGTTTGGAAAGCCAGTTTTTGCATGGATGAAATGTTGAGGAATCCAAGCAGGCCAAGCGCCAAAACCAAAATGACAGTGGAGGTGCTAAGCGTTTTAAGAAGCAGTTTTTTGCTCTTCTCTTTGTTGAAGTTCTGCATACTCCTCCCCCTTCTCTGAATCCCCCTGAAACATCCGTTCCAGTATGGAAACACACGCAACGGAGCGTTTGCCGACGGCATCATCAAGTTTTATAGCTTCTTCTTTGGCGCGAAGCGCGTCGTCGGCTATGCGGAGCGCCGCCAGCACCGCCACCCTGAGCGTGTCGACAGTGCCCGTCTCCGCGGCAATATTTCTCATCCGCTTATCAAGGTCGGCACAAAGCGCCTCGAGACGTTTCGGGTCGCCGTCTGTGCATAAGTCATATTTCCGGTCATAAATCATAACCGGAACGGAATTTGCCGTCTGAGTTTCGTTCATTTTTTCCGGGTTCCGGAATATGAAAATTTATTGAATATCAAGGGACGCCAGAAGAGTCAGTGCGTTTGTCGCGCGGTCGCGCAGCTCTTCGCGCTCTTTTTCGAATTGCGCCAGCGTCTCAAGCGTCTCGGTTTCACTCTGGCGCATGTCTGCAATCTGCTGCTGCAAATTGTAATTTTCACTACGCGCCTTTTCGTATTCCATGGAAATCTGCGTTAATTTTTCTATTTCGCCGCGAAGCGCTTCGTTTTCCCTGGTCTGTTCGCCTGACTGTTCGTACAAGCGGCTGTTTTCATCGCGCAAAGCCTGGTTTTCTTTGCGGATTGCCTTGGTTTCTTCGATAGTCTGAAAAATTTTATCTTCCAGGTGGCTGAATACCTCCAACCCCGCCGGCGACCATTGCTGTTTATTATCGTCCATAAATCACCTGAGTTCCGCTCCGTAACCGGCATTCATAAATGCCTGAACGGCATTCATAAATTCCTGAATCCGCTCTATTGTAAGCGTTTTTTCACGATCAAGGAAGGTCAGTCTTAACGTCAGGCTGATTTTTTCTTCCGGAATTTTTTCGCCTTCGTAAACGTCTATAAGCCGAATGTCGGTAAGTTCCGTGATGCCCAGTCCGAAAATCCCCGCGCGTATCGTTTGAAACACGATGTTTTTATCCACAACAACAGACAGGTCGCGTTCCGCCGAAGGCAGTTTCGGCAAAGGCTCATACCTGACCGGAGCAAACGCGCAGGGCGCGATCTTTTCAAGATCGATTTCGGCAAGCCGCACAGGCTGGCGCAGTTTGTATTTTTCCAAAAGCGCCGGCGACAGCGTTCCCATTACGCCCGCTATTTCTCCGCCTACGCGGATACACGCGGCGTCATCAGGAGCGAGCCATGAGACATTGCTCTGCGGCTCAATAACATAATCACGAATCCTTAGCCTTTGCAGCAAACCTTCAACCAGCCCTTTGAGATGATAAAACGTATAGGCGGGTTCGGCGTTCTGCCAGCTCGGGTCAAAAAAACCGCCGGTTCCAAGTATTCCCAGCATGTTCCGTTCGGAAGGGCGGCCGCCGTCGCCAAGCCGGTACGTTTTTCCGATTTCAAAAAGCCTGACGTTATGCTGACTAAAATTGAAATTGCGTTTTGCCGCGCGCGTAAGTCCTGCCGCCAGAGTCGTCCGCATATAGCGCGTGTCCTCGGTCAGCGGATTTTCGACCGCGACGCGGCCGGCGGCAAGCGCGGGAAAATCAATATCATCCGCTTCGGCGGCGAAACTCAGATTAACCGCCTCGGAATGGCCGTAACCACAGAGCGCATCGCGTATTGTATTTTCCAGCATGTAAACCGGAGAGGGGGTTCCTGCGGTCAGGCTCGGCGGGAGCGTCGCTGGAATATTGCCGTATCCGTAAAAACGCGCGAGCTCTTCAATCAGATCGGCTTCAAGCTCCATATCGGCGCGGAACGTCGGGCAACTCACCGTCCAGTTTCCTTCACCGTTTTTTTTCAGCGCAAAACCAAGGCGTTCCAGCGTCTTTTCGATGAAATCGTCCGCCAGATCAACGCCAAGCAGCGCGGCCGCCCGGGCGCGGCTCAGTTCGATAAGCACGGGATCCTTCAGCGCGGGATAAACGTCCTTTACGCTCCCCGCCACGCGTCCGCCGGCCAGTTGTTTGATCAGCCGGCATGCGCGCGCGATTGACGGAATCAGGTTGTTCCAGTCCGCGCCTCGCTCAAAGCGATAGCTTGCCTCGGTGGAAAGCCCCAACCGCCGTGAAGTACGCCGTATGGAAGCCGGTTGAAAATACGCCGCCTCCAGCAAAACGCGCGTCGTGCCTGGCGCGATTTCGGAATCAAGCCCGCCCATAACGCCCGCTATAGCGACCGGCCCTTCGCCGTCGTTAATCATCAGCATATCGCCGTCGAGCTTTCGCTCGATACCGTCAAGGGTTTTGAAAGTTGTGCCGGGCGCGGAGCGGCTCACAACGATTTTTCCGCCACGCAGTATGTCAAAATCAAAGGCGTGCAACGGATGCCCCATTTCAAGCAGTACATAGTTTGTTATATCGACGACGTTATTCAGCGGGCGCATTCCTGCCGCTTCCAGCCGTTTTTGCATCCATTCGGGCGACGGCCCCACTTTGACGCCGTCCATTACCAGGCCGACATAGCGTGGACAAAGTTCCGGATCGGCAATCTCAATACCGAACGGAACAACCTCGGTCTCGATTGATAGATCGTCTTCAACAGGCGGCGTCTTTAACTCCGCGCCGATATTTGATTTAGCGCGGCAAAAAACGTGCACTGATAGATAGTCTTCAACAGGCGGCGTCTTTAGCTGACGGCCGTACATCGCGGCGGCTTCACGCGCGATGCCGATATGGCTCAAACAGTCCGGGCGATTGGATGTGATTTCGATGTCCAGAACCGGAGTCCCGCAGGATTCCGCGATGTCTTCCACAAGAAGACCTTTCATGGAAAGATCCGATTTCAGCACGGCCGGGCTTTCGGAAACCTCGACATACTCACTAAGCCATTCAACGCTTATCTTCATGAAAAAAACTCCAGTTAGCGCGAAACTAGTGAGGTTCTTGCAAAACCTTCAGTTTTGTTGGGAGCGCGGACATCCTGTCCGCATTTTTTAAGGATTTGCGGGCTAGAAGCCCGCGCTTCCATGAGTTTTGCAAGAACCTCTTAGTACATCCGATATGTTTTCATCGCCTGTCTGCCACAGACAGGCTTAAAACTGCGCGCGCTTTCCATTATGCATTCTTGAGCCCTGCGAGCGGCAGAATCATTATGAAATATCAGGGGCAAATTTCGTATTTTACCTGAGCCGAATCAATTTCCAAAGAGGCTTGACTTGGATATTTATACCCGCGAACGAAATGATTTTCCATGCCTGCGCGGTCTTTTTGACACGATGCAGCGTCAGGTTTCGCTACTGTATTGGACTGCTACGGACATAAAATGGCGTGCATGGGAATCGAATTATTCCAATAAACCATTTATAGTTAATTATTTAATTTTTTCTAAAAACCGACATGCCCCAAAATATGCCCCCCGCTATTTCAATCTCGAAATATTTTTTAATTCGTAGACGCCAATCAAATCCACATCACAATGAAAATCAATGATATGTCATACATCCGTCGCCTTCCATCTGCAATTTCAACTCTTCACAGTCCTGCGATTTTTTGAAGTAGATTCGGAGTTGTTACCGAAGCGTTCTTTCATGCGCCGCTTCATATCGCGTTCATCGGCGTCTGTCGTGGCAAGCCAGTATGTGCAAAGGTCGGCCACGGAACGCAGAATATGGCACAATCCGCTGCACCATACACCGCTTAAACTGGAACAGAAGCTCCTTCGGGTCACGGTCGGTTTGGTACTGATATACCGCATCGTCCACGTTCTGCTTTGTGAGTTGGTTCTTTAATTCGCAGGTAATGACGGGCAGACCGTTGATAAATATTGCCAGATCAAGCGCCAGTTTCGTATTATCGCGGGAATACTGCAACTGCCGCGTTGCGCTGAATATGTTTTGACCGAATTGCTCTTTGGCTTTTGGGTTCTTCTCCGATGGGGTCATGTAAAACATGATTATGCTTGCCGGATATGCTTTTATACCATTCCGCAGCACGTCAATCACGCCGCGTTTGGCGATTTCCCCGCGCAGACGGTCGAGAAACTGTGCGCGCTTTATATCGCTATCGTGGACTCCGAGTTTTTTCATCTGCTCCGGCTGCGTCGTCTCCAGAAAGCGGAACAGACACAATTCGTCCACAGCGTACTCGCGGTTATAGTCCGCGCTCGCGCCCTGTTCGTAGCCATTCTGCTCGACGAGCCATTTGACGATGAGGGTTTCAAGCCCGGATTCGCGGGTGTTGGTCGGCATTTTATTCACCATTCTCTATATAATTTGTCCTTTTTCCAGTTTTCAGGATTGCATTGAATGTAATCTGTAATATTTTGATATGATTGTTCATTGCGGATGATGTGTTCGTAATAATTGCGCTGCCATAATTTTTTATCGAATGGTTTCCAACCCAATGTTTTGACGCCACGTATATATTCATTCGTCGTCATCGTTTTAAACCATTGCACAACGGCACGTAGGGGCGAACCTGTGTGTTCGCCCTGATACATTGGGCGAACACATAGGTTCGCCCCTACACGCCGGTTATATATCATCGTTGTATTCATCCATATCGTCATTATTTACGATTGATTCATCCTCCGCCTCGTATTCTGGAACAACCACGCCGCGCACGTCAAGTTTGCCAGTAACAACATCGGATATAAGGCGGGTGCGGTATTCGATGAACAAAGCAATTTCATCGTTGAGTTTGCGGACAATTTTATCAATACATCCGCATTGCTTGTCAAGATGTGTTGCGATTGTTTGCTGCGTTTCCAAGTCAGGAAGTAATACAGGTAAATTCTTTAACAGTGTTTGCCCTAATGACACGCGTGTAACGAGATTCATTTCCTTAGTAAAGTAATCACGAACTCGCTTACTCCTGAAAAAATACTTCGCATATGGGTTATGGAAAGTATCTCTTTGGGGTCTAAAACGAATTACAAATCCTGAGAATACAGCTTGCGGTATTGTTTCATCACATACTGCAGTTAGACCCACTTCATCAATAGTTTCTGAAGTGCGTGTGAAAAAAATATCACCCTTTTCGACGGAGGTGGTGTCAGCACAATATTTATGAGCGATACAGAACCGTCATAGTTGGAAATGCCGCTTGAACCGCGTCTGTCGGAGCGACTGTTTATTGCAAAGTCACCTATTCTGACAAGTTTTCGATTGTCACCTGCGTTTGATTTGGCAACAGTGGCAATTTGAGGGACGATACCGCCTTTACTTACGGAAAGTGGTGCAAAGTCAGTATCGGACACCTTCTCGCGTCGTTCAACGAAAAGTTCCGAAACCTTATGCGACTCCCATCGTTCCGGCAATTCCCCATACCACGGCATACTCATTCCTCGCTACCTTCTTCTTCTAACCTGTCGTAATCCGATTTATATGTAGGGTCGTTATATGGTGGATTACTCCGGGTTTTTCCGTTTTCAGCAACAACCTCCAGAGCCTTTCTGCCGGTTTTACCGTCAACAAATGTAACGCCGTATTCCTTTTCAAAGAATTCCATAAAGCTCTTTGCGTCAATCATCGTTGCCACCATCTTCACCGTTAGTTATCCGCAACTGCCGATTTCCCAATTCTTTCGCGTTCAGCCTGCTAACGGCGGATTTGCCTGTCTCCGCTTCCAATCGCTCACGGGCGACTTTCGCGGTATTCGCGCCGCGTTTCGCCACATCCGCGCTTTCAATAAAACCAACAGGCTGTTCAACCATGGATATTTCCGTCGCGGCGGCTTCGGCGAACATATTCAGAATCAATTCCATATTCGTCATGTTGTCGCGCAGATTTTCCTTTTTCAATCCTTTGAATTTCCTGTATTCGCTTGTGGTCATGCCGCTCCATGTGCGGCTCATCAAATCAGTCAGCGAGGCGTATTCAGTTCCCGGCTTAACACCGCTTTTATCCCATTCGTCCGTTAACCCCTTTCTGACCTCGATGGATTTTATTCGCTGATTGATCCAGTTTTCGCTGTAACCTAAGCGGCGGTAATTCTGTATCGCGCGGTTGATGGACAGCTCTGGGTCGATAGTTTCGTCGATGCGCTCGCTGCCTACTTTTGCAAGCCACAGCTTGAACGGCTCGGCTTTTTTGCTTGGTATGGACTGAATCAGACGCAAAACCTGCTCGGTATCCATCACGTCTGTTTGGCGCATTTTTCCGTCAGGAGTTTCCATTTTCAACTGGTTAGTAATACTAACCAGTTGGCTGCCCTCGCCGTTTAGCCTGTTTTTCAGCCATTTCCAGTAATTTCGAGCGGTCTGGTAGTCGTTGTCGGTCAGAACTGCGCAAATATCGACAACCGAAAACCACCATTTTTCAGCTTCTTCGTCCCAAATATGCCGAACCTGCTTTCCCTCAAACAGTTTGATTTTATCTTTTGATTCGCTCATAACGTACCTCCAATGATTTCCTCCAACAGCCCCTCGGTTTCGGTTTCAAGCGCCCGGATGTCGGTGATGATTTCCGAAAGTTCGCGAAGCTGCACAGGTTTGTAGAAGTGCCTGGTAAAGCTGATTTCATAGCCGATTTGCGTTTTGCTTTCGTCTACCCACGCGTCGGGCGCATAGGGAAGAACTTCGGCTTTGATAAAGGCGTTAATGCCGCCGGGGTAATCGAGGGGTATCTGCTCGGTGTCGGTCAGGTCTTTATCGGGTACGAGTTTGCCTTTCTTGTCTCGTACGGGTGAACCTATGTGTTCACCCTCATTTGGGCAGACACGTAGGTCAGGGCGAACACATAGGTTCGCCCCTACATTGCTGTTTTCGTATTGCGGGCGCAGTACTGTCACTTTCCAATATCCGAACGCGCTGTTGTCAAATATCTTGCTGTATTCGTTATCCTCAAAATCAAAATATAACTTTACAATCTGTTCGCGCAGTTCCGGCGTCAGTTCGCAGTTTTTCTGCCCGAGATTTTTTCGGAGCGGCGATTTGAGCGCGGTGGCGTCAATCAACTGGATTTTTCCTTTGCGGCGGTTCTCTTTTCGGTTTGACAGCAGCCATATAAACGTGCCGATACCCGTGTTGTAGAACATATTATTGGGCAGAGCGATGATCGTTTCCACAAGGTCACGCTCAATCATGCAACGGCGGGCGTTGCTCTCGCCCTGCCCGGCGTCGCCTGTAAACAACGACGAGCCGTTATGCACCTCCGCGATACGGGAACCGAGTTCTGTGGTTTCTTTCATTTTGGACACGTTCTGTACATGGAACTTGAACTTTTTCAGAATCTCTGGGGTTCTGTTTCCTGTCAGGAATTGAACCCGTCAATAGTACGAAAGCCCAATTATTTTGTCCAAAAAACCGCTGTTTACGCGGTCACTGTAGAATTCGTGGGGGATATACATCTTTATATGTTCAATATGCCCCGGTTTTGAGTATACCACAACGAACTGATTCGGACACAAAAATGGACAATACCCGTGTTTTTATTGATGATTTTGGACTGTATTGGACTGCTGCGGACATAAAATGGCGGAGGTGCATGGGAATCGAACCCACCAAACCCGGCTCCCGCCGAATCTCAACTGGATTTGAAGTCCAGGCCGACCACCAGGCCGGATTCACCTCCGCATAGCCGCGATTCTAACAGAAAACCGTGCAAACATGTGAATACTTTTTATTTTCGATTTTTGAGGTTCATGCAAAACTCCTGGGAAGCGCGGATATCTTGTCCGCAAATCCTTGAAAAATACAGTCAGAATGCCTGCGTTCTCGGCAAAACCTGAGGTTTTGCAAGAACCTATTTTTATTTTTGATTGCCTGAACAGTGCTCACCTGATTATTACCCCGGATATTTCATGTTCCGATAAACGCGTCATGAATCGCCTGAACCGCCTGGCGGACGTCCACTTGATCCACAACCAGTGAAATATTCAGCTCCGAGGAGCCCTGCGCTACCGCTATGATGCTGACGTTTTCCCGCGCAACGGCCGTGAACGTTTTGCCGGCGACGCCCGGAACGCCTCGCATCCCCTCGCCGACAACCGCTATAATGGCGACGCCTCCACGTACCCGGATGCCGTCGATCATTTTAGCGGCCATATCCCGCGCGAATTCATTTTGCAACGCGTCGGCGGCTCGCCGCTGATCTTTTCGCGGTATGACAAGGCAGATATTATGTTCGGAAGACGCCTGCGAAATCATCATAACGTTCACGTCCGCATTAGCCAGCGCCGTGAATACACGCGCGGCGATGCCCGGAACGCCCATCATGCCGCTTCCTTCGACTGTGACAAGCGAGAGATCGTCAATCGACGTCACATTCTTTACCACGCCCGCTCCGGCGCTCGTTCTACCTGAAATGAGCGTGCCCGGATGAGACGAATTGAACGTGTTTTTAATACGAATAGGAATATTGTTTTCTATCGCCGGGAGCATGGTTTTGGGATGGATAACCTTTGCGCCGAAATATGACATTTCGGCGGCCTCGCGCCATGAAATTTCAGGAAGATGCCTCGCGCCGTCGACGCAGCGCGGATCGGCCGTCATGACGCCGTCAACATCCGTCCATATCCAGATTTCCTCGCATCCAAGCGCCGTTCCCACAATGGCTGCTGTGTAGTCCGATCCGCTCCGCCCCAGCGTGGTTGTAATCCCATCTTTCGTGGCGGCGATAAATCCTGTCACCACGGGAACGGTATTCTTCTCAACAAGCGGCGTCAGCGTTTTTTGAATGTTCGCGCCGGTTGCCGGGAAATCCACCGCGGCCTGGCCGAAATTGGCGTCCGTCAGTATGAGTTTTCTCGCGTCCACGTATTCGGCGGCTATGCCGGCATCCTCAAAAACCGCGGCGATCTGCGCGCATGAGAAACGTTCGCCGAAAGAAGCTATGGCGTCAAGCGACCTGGGGCTTAGTTCCGTGAGCCAGCCGACGCCCTGATAAATACTGTAAAGCAGCTCAAGCAGACGAGCGTAATGTTCCAGAAGTTTATCGCGGCTTTCCGGCCGCGTTACAAGCGTCTCCGCGATTTGTGAATGTTTTTGCGACAACGTTTCGATTGCTTCTTTAACTTTCCCGGTTTCATTCCGCAACGCCGACTGCGCGGTTGAAAGCAAAATGTCTGTGACTCCCGACATTGCGGACGCGACAACCACGGTCTGTTGAGTCAGGCGGGCGCGCACGATTTCCGTAATTTCACGCAGTTGCTGAACGCCTCCAACCGACGTTCCGCCAAACTTCATCGTTATCATTGCGATCCCTTCGGGTCGGCGTAAACGGTCGTGATGACCGAAAGACCGGGGCGAAGCGGGTAATCAGGGTCGATTTCGTCGTCAATAATAATCTTGACCGGAACGCGCTGCACAACCTTCACATAGTTGCCGGTGGCGTTCTCCGGTGGCAGCAGGCTGAAACGCGCGCCGGTAGCGGCGGCGATGCTGTCCACATGCCCGTTGAATTTTCGCCCGCCATAGGCGTCAACCGTAATGACCGCTTTCTGGCCGGGCTGCATATTCTCAAGTTGGTTTTCCTTAAAATTGGCCGTTACCCATATATTGCGCAACGGGACAATGGAAAGCAAAGGCTGCCCGGCCTGCGCCATCTGCCCCGTCTCCACCTTGCGCTGGCTGACAAAACCGTCTATGGGGGCTTTAACCCGCGTATATGAAAGGTTCAGCTCGGCCTGCTCTATGGCGGCTTCAGCCAGTTTTACCCTAGCCTGCGCCGCCTGCATGTTGGCGCGGCTGATGGCCATCTGCTCCGGCGCCGTCCGGGTCGCGCTTTGATTTGCGACGGCTTCTTTAATGCGCGATTCCGCCTGCTGTACGCGCCCTTTTGCCGCTTCTATGGCGCGCGAGACTTCGGCGATCCCGGCTTCGGCGGCTTCATGCGCCGCACGCGCCGCGTCGGCTGCCGCAACTGCGGAATCATACTGCTGACGCGAAACTTCGTCCTTCGCGATAAGGATTTTCATCCGCTCCAGATCCTGATCGGCCTTTACGCGCGCAGCGAGCGCCTGGCGTGACTGCGCCTCTATCAACTCAAGCCGGGCGAGCGCTGCCTCGACGTCTTTTGCAGACGTATCTCGCGCGGCTTCTGCTGTTTCTATTCCGGCATCCGCCAGGCTTGCCTGGCTGGATGTTGTCACAGATGTCAGAGGAATGTGCATTCCAGCGGCTTCGGCGGCGGCGACTGCGGCCTCGAACTCCGCCCTGGCCCTGTCAAGCGCGACCCGATAATCATTAGGATCAATTTCGACAAGCAGTGTGCCTTCCTTCACAAACATATTGTCCTGAACGTTTATGGATGTGATCTGTCCGAAAACCCTTGCCGCTACGGGGTGTATATGACCGTCTATCTGCGCGTTGTCCGTGGATTCACGCCCGGCAAAATACTGCCGCCAACTGAAAAAAACAGCAACGCTTATTAAGACGAGCGCTATCAGTATCCATTTTCCTTTACCGCCGGTTTTCAATTTCTTATCTTCCGTCGTCATGTTGTGTTTTATTTCCCTTTTAAAAACGGTTCATATTCGCTGTCGGAAACGCCCAGAGCCCGCGCCAGAGCCAGTTTGGCCATATTGTGCGCCTGCAGGCCGGAGATGTGATTTTCATTTGCCGTCGCCAGTGCTTCCTGCGCCTGTACGACCTCGACGTTATTGGTAACGCCGGCGCGGAAACGGCTTTCCGACTGAGAGACCTGTTCGCCGGCCAGTAATACGGCGCTTTCGGCAACCCGCACACGGTCATCGGCGGCCTTCATATCAAGAAACGCTTTCCTGATATCGTAATGGATGCCTGCCTTGAGATCCTCAAATTCGGCCTTTAGCCGGTTTAAAGCCGCATCGGCTGCGATTACGCGGCTTTTTACCCCGCCGCCTGTAAAAATAGGAACGTTCAGGCTGGCGCCGACCGCGACCTGCGACCCGTGTCCTTCCCATTGCACCTGGTTGCGGAGCCTGTAATCCGCGCCAACACTCAGCGTGGGAAGACCTGTGGCCTCGGCTGCCTTGCGCTCCAGTTCCGCCGCACGCACCCTGGCCTCGGCGCTTTTGTAATCGGGCCGTTCACGCATGGCGCGTTCAATGGATTCCTCCAGTGATAAAACCGGAATCGCGACAAATGACATATCGTCGGCAAGTTCAAATTCCTGCCCGAGCGGAAGACCGATTGCCCGCGCCAGAGTCAGCTTGTTCTTGGCAAATTGATCTTCAGCCACGATGAGCCGCTGTTGCTCGGATTGCAGTTCAACCTGGGCGCGCAATACTTCGATTCCTGAAACAACTCCGGCTTCCTTTTGATCGGCGGCCAGGTCGTAAAGGCTCTGCGCCGTCCGAACCTGCGCGCGGACGGCGTCAATACGGCTTTTGTCGGCGACCGCCTGCAGGTACAGCACCGAGACGACGTAGGCCGTCATATCCCGCGCGTTTTCATTGGAAAACCCGGCGGCTTTCAGGTTCTCCTCGGCGGCGAGTTTTTGGCGCTGTGACGAAAAATCGAGAATGTACTGCGTAACTCCGATCCCGGCGCTGATGGCGTTTGAGGCATCCTGGTCTTTTTCTTTTAACGGAAAATAGTCCATGCCCGCCCGGGCCGAAACCTGTGGGCGCAAACGGCTGAGGGCGGCAAGGCGCGCCGCGCGCGCGGCTTCGACGGACTGATCGCCGACCAGTACGCCGAGATTGTAGCGAAGCCCGTTTTTAATCGCGTCGGCGAGGGAAAGCCGCATTGTGTCCGCGGTTTTTTCTCCCTGTGGGACTCCTCCCAGAAACACATCCTGTATGCGCGATTCCTGCGCAAAGGAAACGCCGAGACATATTGCCAGCGCCACAGAAACGCCTGAAAATCGTTTTATTCTCCGCAAGTGAAATTTCCTTTCCCTGGTTGGAAACCGTCTTCTTTAGTTTTTCCGATTGCCCATAACAACGCGTGGGTATGCAGGCGGCAACTCTGCCTACATACCGCAAAAACAGCTTTCACTATACGGAATTTTTGAATAAAATCAACTTTTCACGTGACGGCAACGGCTTCAGATATGCGCGAATATATCCTTTGATAAGGATTTCGGCGATAGAATCAATTTTTTGTGTGGCGCAAGCGGATTCGAGCCAAAAGTTGACATAAGATATCATTATCAGAAGTAAAAGTACCGTAAACCGGAAAGGAAAACGCAGCCTTATAAATCTTATCCGTCAGGGAAAACATGATTCGGCATGCAAACATTATTTTCACAATGAGGGAATTATGAAGCGATTGGTGATTCATCCGGAAAATCCGCAGGCACGGCATATCCGGGCGGCGGTGGACGCGCTCGAAGCCGGCGGGCTGATTGTATATCCCACCGATTCCGTTTACGGTTTGGGATGCGACCTTTTCAACAAAAACGCCATAGAAAAAATTTATCAACGCAAAGGACACGACAAGCGCAAACTACTCAGTTTCATCTGTCCCGACCTGAAAGAAATCTCCGAATACGCCTACGTTCCCGATTTCGCCTACAAAATCATGCGGAGGCTTTTGCCGGGACCGTATACTTTTATCCTGAACGCGACGAAGCGCGTCCCGCGTATTTTGCTGGAAAAACGAAAGACCGTGGGAATCCGCGTTCCTGATAACGCCGCTTGTCAGGCGCTGCTGGCGGAACTGGGACGCCCGATCATAAGCACCAGCGCACGGCTTGCCGATCAACCGTTTATGGGCGATACGGATGAAATCGCCGAAACCTTCGAGCATATCGCGGAAATATTTCTTGATTCCGGCCCCGGCGGCCTTGAACTATCAACCGTCATCGACTTTACCGGAGACGAGCCGGAGATTGTGCGGCAGGGAAAAGGGAAGGTTTAACCCGGATAGGATAAATCAGTGGTTGGGGAGTAATTTATTTGGAAACGCGCGAACGCGCGTTTCCAAATAAATTACTCCCCAACCACTGCATGACAAATGCGTAACAAACTACAGAGCGAGTTCATCCGTTTGCGCCGTTCGTCCCACGGCGTCAATCGCCGCAATTCTGTACTTGTAGCCCCCCGAATCCGAAAGGGAAATCGAGTCTTCAAATGAAAACGGCGCTGCTTTTACCTGCGGGGCGTGCGGAACTTCACCCGTTTTCATGCCGTCACGGGTTATCTCGTAACGCACAATCGGTTCGTCTCCGGCGTAAGCGGTCTGCCATGTAAGGCTGATTACACGTCTTCCGCCGCGTTCTTCACTCTTTAGCGCCGGGTCGCGCGGCGCTCCCAACGGACGGGCGGCAGACTGAAAATAATTTGTCATTCCATCAGGCAACGGCGCATTTTCAGGCTTGGGCGCGGCAGGCGGCGCGTCGCCTTTTGGTTTGCCCATTTGAGGGCTGGAAACCTTGATTGCTCCCGTTATTTTTTCGATTTCCCGCCGGTCTGTCTGCGTGAGACCGTTCGGCGCAATCTGCGAGGCGGCAAGATTCTGCCTCAACTGACATGCCGCCGGATCGTTGTCAATATGACCAATGCCGATTATGGCGTTGTGAACGCCCGGAATCGTCAGCGCGTATTCGATCAACTTGCGGCTCGGTACGGAAGCGTTTCCGATTGTGCGCACAACCATATCCGGACGCGAAGTAAAGGACGCCTGTTTGCCGTACATCGTGCCGTCGGCAAAAACCTTCATGGCGATGATGCCCAGATTGGCGGCGGCGGCAACGGGAATAACGTTGTTCTGCATGCTGAAATATTTACGGTCATTGGCGTTAATGGCTACCAGCATCGATTCAAATACGCCGCGCGTATCGCGGTGGATCATTTCAATCATCGCATCGGAAGTCTGATGTCCGGTAAATCCAATGTGCCTGATGAGTTTTTCTTCTTGAGGATTAAGTCCCGTCAGGTTTGTTCCGTCGCGAAAATCAATCATCGCAGCCAGCGCGCCAATGGTCTCCGCCTTGGGGTCGGGCTTTTCGTAGCCTATAAATAATGAGTCCACATCGTTCATGCTCATAATACTGTGGAGCATTATCTGGTTAAGGTAAGCGCCTTTCGGATACGAACCTTTGCCGTCGCCGAATATCTGTGAAAGAGAACGCCGCAACTCGTCCACGGCGGTTGCTGCGGGCGCCTTTGCTCCCGGTTTTTGCGCGATTCCCTTTCCGAAACGGACGAAGGTTTTGCTTGATATAAATATCGAATTGCGGAGACGTTCGTTGTATCCCGGCTCGCCCGGAATAAGGTGCAGCTCGCGGAACGCGCTGCCGTAGTGAGTCTGGCTAAGATCATAAACATTCGCGGTATCAAAATAATTCACTCCGAGATCGAACGCCTTCAAAATGATTTTTACGGGATCAACGTCGGACGGCGTCCATTGCAGGGAAGCCTGGCCTCCGAGCCCGAGCGTTGTGGTTTCGAAGCCCAAACGCCCCATGCTCCGTTTCATGAGCGTTGGCGGCTGCGCCTGTCCAAAAACGAAATACGGCCCAAGCGCGAGCGCGGACGAAGCCAAAGCGGTTTCCTTAATGAATTGACGACGTGAAGAACTGCGAAAAGTATCGGTCAAGAGAATCTCCTTTTTTTAAAGAGCTTTCAAAAAGCTAAAAACGTTTTAAATCATATCATGTTTCCAGAAGCGGATTTGTAATATGATAACGCTTTTAATGGAGGATGGTATGAAATCACGGGTTTTATGGATTGCGTTTCTATTTACACTAATCACAACCGCGGCCAGCGCGTTCGCTGACGATAGGTGGGTGACGACATGGGCGACTTCGCCGCAGACATCGTCATTTGGATTTGCCGCGCCGAAGCAGAAACCTGACGCGAAAGCTCCCGCGGCTAAACCAAAGGAACCTGCCGCGCCGAAACAGAAACCGGAAGCAAAAGCTCCCGCGGCGAAAACGGCCGCGCCATCGTTTTTTGCTACTCCGGGAAGGCTTGATAATCAGACCGTGCGGCAGGTCGTTCGCGCAAGCGTCGGCGGCACAAGCGTCCGCGTAAGGATTTCAAACGCCCACGGAACCGGCCCGCTGACTATCGGCGCGGCGCGTATCGCCCTTCCAGGCAAAGGTTCGGCAATCGTGCCGGGATCTGACCGCGAGCTGACATTCAACGGAAAGCCGTCTTTCGTTATTCCGCCTGGCGCTCTTGCCGTAAGCGATCCGGTCGATATGAAAATTCCCGCGCTCGGTCACCTGTCAATTAGCATTTATGTCACGGGAAACCCGACTGAACCAACGGTTCACCTTACCGGATTGCGCACAACCTATATGACCCAAACCGGCGATTTCACCAAAAGCACGGAATTGACCGATACGACGACGATTCAGTCATGGTACTGGATTACGGGCGTAGATGTGCTTGCCCCTGCCGACGCGGCGACTATCGTCGCTTTCGGCGATTCCATCACGGACGGGGCGACTTCGACGCCCGACGCGGATCGAAGCTGGCCAAGCCGTCTTGCCGAACGTCTTGCGGCAAATAAAAACACCGCAAATGTCGCAATCGTAAATCACGGGATTTCAGGAAATCAGCTTTTGGCTGACGGCGCGGGCATTTCAGCATTGGCTCGCTTTGACCGCGACGTTTTGGCGCAACCGGGAGTGAAATGGTTTGTGTTGCTTGAAGGAATAAACGATATCGGCATGTCTTCCATGGGAGGAGGCGGAAACGTCATAAGCGCCGAAAGAATTATTGCAGCGCACAAACAGATGATCGACCGGGCGCACCTGCATGGAATCAAGGCTATCGGCGGAACGCTGCTTCCATACGGCGGCGCGAGCTACTACAGCGAACAGGGAGAAGCCGTCCGGCAGGCGGTAAATCAGTGGATTCGCACCAGCGGCGCGTATGACGCCGTGGTCGATTTCGACGCGAAATTGCGCGACGCCCAAAAGCCGAACGAAATGAACCCCGCCTATTATATAAACGACCACCTTCATCCAAACGATGAAGGATATAAAATTATGGCCGACGCTTTCGACCTAAGTATTTTCACTCTGAAGTAAGAAATGGAGGGGATTCATGAGTTTACTGAAATATTGTTGCCTGCTTTTAGTTCCATTGGTTTTCATATCTTGCGGTTCGTCGCAGACCGTGGAATCAACGCCGATTTCACGGGTTGATGTTACAGGCGGCGCAGTAGAGGGCGTTGTTCAGGATGACGTCGTCTCCTTCAAGGGCATTCCGTTTGCCGCGCCGCCGGTCGGCGAATTGCGATGGAAAGAGCCGCAGCCGGTCGTTCCATGGCAAGGCGTGAAGGACGCTTCGGCTTTCGCGCCCGGCCCTATGCAGGACACCGCGTTTGGCGCGTCGCTCGGCGGCCCGCAGCAAGTCGGCGAAGACTGCCTTTATCTGAACGTCTGGACAGGCGCTAAAAACGCCAATGAAAAACGGCCGGTCATGGTCTGGATTTACGGCGGCGGTTTCGGTATCGGAATGACCAGTTCGCCGACTTACGACGGAACGAACCTTGCGAAAAAAGGCGTTGTGCTGGTCAGCGTCGCTTACCGCGTCGGCCCGATGGGATTTCTGGCGCACCCTGAACTGAGCGCGGAAAGCGGCAATGGTTCCGGCGCTTACGGCATTCAGGATCAGATCGCGGGTTTGCGCTGGGTTAAGGACAATATCGCCCGTTTCGGCGGCGACCCCGGAAACGTTACAATTTTCGGAGAATCGGCCGGCGGATATTCCGTGAGCATGATTGCGGCGTCTCCCGCGGCAAAGGGCATTTTCCACCGCGCGATTTCCGAAAGCGGCGGCAATATGGCGCCTCCCCGCATGACGCGGAAAGCGGCGGAAGATATGGGAAAAGCATATCTTGAACGGCTTGGCGCGAAAGACATACAGTCGGCGCGCGCTCTCAGCGCTGAAGAGGTGCAAAGCGGAACCAAGGGAATGGGCAGTTTCTGGCCGGTTCCGGATGAGGTCACTTTCCCCGAGAAACAATATGAGGCGTATGAAAAAGGCATTTTCAACGATACGCCGATTCTCATAGGAACCAATTCTGATGAGGGCGGGCTTTTTGTGACGCAGAAAACCACGCCTGCAAGTTTCAGGGATATGGTTCGCAAGCAGTACGCGGCGGGCGCCGACGCGATTCTGAAGGCGTACCCTCACGCCACGGAGGCGGAAGCCACCCGTTCGGCGAAGGACCTTTTCCGCGAATCCTCTTTTGCGTGGGCGACATGGGCGTGGGCGAAGCTGCACTCCCGGAACGGCAAAGAAAAAGTTTTTACCTATTATTTCGACCGCAGGACGCCCGCGTCGCCGGATGGCGCGAACCACGCGGCGGAACTTCCTTTCGTGTTCGGCAATCTGGGCGGCGTTGGCGGCATGGGCACTTCCGCCGACGATCCGGAAGACAGCGCATTGTCGGAGTTGATGGTGTCCTATTGGACCAACTTCGCCAGAACGGGCGATCCCAACGGCCCGGGTCTGCCGGAGTGGCCGGTTTTCACGGAAGCTGATCAGAAAGCCATGTTTTTCGACAAGGATCCCGGCGCTCGGGAATATCCGAACCTGGAACAGTTAAAAGCGTTTGACGAATATTTTTCCAGGCTTCGATAAAGGCAAGGGGTAAAATCGGGTAGGCGGCGGGAGTAATCCCGCCGTCCTCCCACACCACTTAATCCCGATAATTGAATACAAATCCCTTCAATGAACCGCGAACGTAGTAAGCCGATTTTGTCTGTCCCACTTTCCTGATGACGCCTTCTTTTGTCATTTCAAGAAATATTGCGCGAACGCGCCCTTCGCTCAAATGAAGGGTTTCGGCAAGGTCGGCGACCGACGCTTTACCGTTTCCCACGCGCCCCTGTTGCATTGCGGAATGAAAAATCATGTGTATAATGTGCAAGTGTAGCATGTGTATGTGTAATATGTGTAAAGGAGCGACTATGCCTAATGTAACCTTAACATTTGACGACGAGCTTCTTGAGCGCGGTCGTTGCCACGCTCGAAGCCAGAATCTTTCCTTCAACGCTTTTATAAGGGAATTGGTCGATCAACGCACGCGTCCAAAGGAGGATTGGCTGCAGGAGGTATTCGATCTTGCGGATAAACTAGAAATTAACTCGCATGGGGAAAAGTGGACACGAGATGAACTCTATAGATATTGATGAAAAAACGGCTTTTCTTGATACCAATATCCTTCTCTACTCTATAGATGGGAGCGACGAAAAAAAACAGGAGCAAGCTCGCAGCCTGATCCAGACGCTGATGGAAAAAGGCGCGCCTGTAATTTCAACGCAGGTATTAATGGAATTTTACAATGCCTCAGTAAGCAAACTCAAAATTGATAAGGTCAGCGCAAAGTACTTTGTGGACAAGTTTTCAAAAATGCGTGTTGTTACCGTAGATGTTCCCATGATCAAACGCGCGATTGATACCTGCATTCTATATCAGCTTTCTCAATGGGATGCCCTTATAGTTTCAGCCGCGGAGTACGCAAAATGTTCTTTGCTCATAACTGAAGACCTCAGTCACGAGCAGCTCATTAACGGCGTTAAGATCGTCAACCCGTTTATTTTGAAGAACTCCTGATTGATTACGTCAGTCGGCAACAAGGAATCCATCGAACCGGGAATCGACGAAACCGTTGTGCCTGTTGGCGTCAATGAGCCTGTCGTTTTTGCACGGCCAGAAGATGCGCTTATATACAAAATTTGCAAAAATGAAGTCGTGAACATTGAAGACATGCAGTCGGGCATCTCCATTATGGATTTGGGACTGAACGAGTTCCGCCTCGACCTGCTTGAATATGTGAAGCAAAACGGCGATATTGACGAAGCCGTTGATCGCGACAAACAGCGGCAAAAACTCGAACACGAGATTGCCGCTCTGGAAAAGAAAATGCTGCATGAAAAGCAGTTCAACAGGCAGGTTGAACAGAATATGGAATTGAAACGGCTTAAGAAGGAACTGTGTAGGCTATAATTAAGTGCTACTATATGTTAAATTAGAGCGCAGTTAAATAAAACACCTGGAGGTTGGGCATGAAAGTAGTTGTGACGGACTTAGGCATTTTAAAACAAGCCGAATTTACTGTGGGCGACCTTACTGTTATTTGCGGAGCCAACAATACCGGCAAAACATACGCCACATATGCGCTTTATGGCTTTTTAACCTTTTGGAACGAAGCCTTTGTTCACAGTTTCATAGGAAATGACGATTACGGAGAACTGATGAAACAAGGCAGCGCAAAAATAATGTTGGATGGATTAAATAAAACGAAAGATAACATTATAGATATCGCGTGCAAATCTTACACTATAAATTTACCGATGGTTTTCGGCGCCGACGAAAGGTATTTTACAAAATCATCTTTTTATGTGCGGATAGAAGACGTTGATTTTTGTTGTATTGATAAAAGAGTACAAACAAAAAGTCCTAATGAAGTAGCATTATGCGATATTGTAAAAGTACGTAACGAATCATTCCTGACTATAAATATCATAGCAAATTCGGAAGAAATTAAAAAAGTACATAAAGAATGGTTTCTGCATCAAATTAACAGCGGTATCCAAGATATCCTGTTTAGCGAAGTGTTTCCTGAACCGTTTATCGCAAGCATTGAAAGAACCGGCGCGGCAATGTTTCAAAAAGAATTGGATATTTACAGGAATTGGTTACTGGAGCGCGTCAGTAATCGGGAAAAAGAAATTAATCCTTTTGACTTAATAAATTCATCATATACCGATAAACGTTATGCGCTTCCTGTGAGAAGAGACGTAGATTTTATCAGGGATTTGGAAAATGTCGCGAAGCATGAAAGCCCAATAACGAAGGAAACGCCCGAAATATCGAAGAAATTCGCTGAATTGGCAGGCGGAGCGTACAGAGCGACAAGAGAAGGGATTTATTACATACCTAAAAAGAGCAAGGTCAAGCTGACAATGGGAGAAAGCGCAAGTTCCGTGAGGTCATTGTTGAATCTGGGAATGTACATTCTGCACATTGCGCGCCCAGGTGATTTTTTAATGATTGACGAACCGGAATTAAATCTGCATCCCAAAAATCAACGTCTCATGGCGCGACTATTGGCAAAACTGGTAAACGCAGGCGTAAAGGTATTTATAACAACGCATAGCGATTATATTCTAAAAGAGTTTAATACGCTTATTATGTTAAAAAATTCTGATTCAACCACAGGGCGGCGCGTTATGGAAAAATATGATTATCAGGAAAACGAGTTGCTGGACGCCAGCAGAATCAAAGCTTATATAGCAAAAAAAGCGCTTGTCGAAATGGATGGAAATTCACGAAGGCAAAAACATAATACGTTTAAACAAGCGCCTATAGAAAAAGATGGTATAGAAATAGCGGATTTTGACGAAACAATAAACGATATGAACAAAATCCAGGAAGAAATCATGTTTGGAGAACTTGCGGTATGATACAGCCAATAGATTTGTTTAACGGCTATAATGAGATATATACACAGTCATTCATTGTCCATCCGGATGTGAAAGATAATGAATATAGTGTTACCTTGACGGAAGATGATAGAACAGCAAAACTCAAAAAACTAACGGTATCTAACGTACCGAAAAACACAATCTTACTTCCTTTGCATAAATATTCCGACTTATGTCTTGGAAATATATTGAAAAATATTCTAAAATCAGCGTCAGGTATTTTTAAGTGCTGTGATTATTTAATTGTTACAATTGCAAAAGGTAAATTGTACCTTGTTTTTATTGAAATGAAATCGAAGGAAATAAATTCAGTTGATATTAAAAAACAATTCAAAGGAGCGAGTTGTTTTATAGAATACTGTAATTCTATCATTGAATATTTTTGCAATATGCCTTCTCGTAAATCATTAACAATAAACACACGTTATGTTTCAGTTTATGGAAACAAACTAAATAAAACACCGACCAGAAGGAGATGTTATACAAATCATTCGTCGCCTGATAATTTTTTACCTTACATGGTCGGCATTGATGATAATGCCGCTTCTATTCCATTTGAACTACTTTTGTAAAGAGGACATCGCCCATGAATAGGCTGAAATTTGAAACGCGGGATGGCAACGTGGTGAATATTGAAAAAATTGCGGAATTATTCCCCGGGGTGGTTGTTGAGGGGAAGGTTAATTTTGAATTGCTGCGTTCCATGCTTGGCGATGACGTGTTCGGCGATGAGGCATACGAATTTACATGGGTGGGTAAACGCGCCGCCATTGCCGAAGCCGGGCGTCCTATCCGCAAAACGCTCCGCCCCTGTGTTGAAGAAAGTAAAAATTGGGATACGACCGAAAATCTTTACATTGAAGGTGATAACCTCGACGTACTGAAACTCTTGCAGGAAAGCTATCTCGGCAAGGTGAAGATGATTTATATCGACCCGCCGTATAACACAGGCAACGATTTTATTTACCGCGATGATTTTGCGCAGAGCCGTGAAGAATATGAAGATGACGCTGGCGTGTATGACGAGGACGGCGACCGCCTGTTCCGCAATACTGAAACCAATGGACGATTTCATTCCGACTGGTGCAACATGATTTATCCACGTCTTGTGTTGGCGAGGAATATGCTTGCACCTGATGGTGTTGTTTTTATTAGCATTGACGATAACGAAGTTGCGCAGTTGCGAAAGATTTGCGATGAAGTGTTTGGCGCAGACAACTTTATTGCACAGTTTATTTGGAATAGCAGGCAAAATAAAGACAATCGTAATATATCCGGCGTTTCTGTTGATCACGAGTATATTATATGTTACGTGAAGCGGTTTGAACGACGTGTTTTCCGTGGCACGGAGCGCAAAATTACCCAATATACAAACCCGGATAATGATTCTCGTGGGGCATGGACGAGCGCAAACATGGTTGGATTAGCAACTGCTGACGCACGCCCAAATTTGCATTATGATCTTATCAACCCAGACACAGGAATCAACTATGGTTGTCCCGCAAAAGGTTGGCGTTATGATCGAAAAACAATGCAGAAATTTATTGATGAAAACAAGATCATCTGGCCTTCTATCCCTGACGGCCGCCCAAGAAAAAAGGCATTTCTAAATGAGTTGTCTGATAATTTACCAGGCTTTTCATCTATCCTGAAAGAGGGCATTTATACCAACACTGCAACAAAAGAGATTGCTAATTTATTTAGCGGGTATTTGTTTGATTTTCCAAAACCATCAATGTTGATTATAGAAATAATTTCACAAATTACAGAAAATAACGATATAATCCTCGACTTTTTCTCCGGTTCCGCAACCACCGCTCACGCCGTAATGCAACTGAACGCCGAAGACGGCGGCAAACGTAAATTCATCATGGTACAGTTGCAAGAAGAGTGCGCCGAAGGAACAGAAGCCGCCAAAGCTGGATATAAAACCATCTGCGAAATCGGCAAAGAACGCATACGCCGCGCCGGGGAACAAATCAATTCGCAATTCGTAATGCGCAATGCGCAATCAAAACAATTACCGCTTGACGACAATAATTGCGCATTACGAATTACGAATTACGAATTACGAATTAGACAAATTAGACACCGGTTTCCGTGTCCTGAAACTCGACGACACAAACATGACCGACGTATATTACGCGGCGGGCGAATATACGAAGGAAATGTTGCCAATGATGGAAAGCAACATCAAACCCGACCGCACGGATATGGATTTGCTCTACGCCTGTCTGCTCGAGTGGGGCTTGCCGCTTTCCATGCCGCATACCCAAGAGAAGATAGACGGCTTCACCGTCCACACGTACAACGACGGCGACCTGATAACCTGTTTTGAGGAACGTATCAGCGAAAAGGCAATCCGCGAAATCGCGGAAAGAAAGCCGCTCCGCGCCGTGTTCCGCGACAGCGGATTCACGAGTTCTCCCGAAAAAATAAACGTGTTTGAAATCTTCAAACTGCTCGCGCCGAATACGAATGTGAAGGTGATATAGCAATGCGTAATTCGCAATTCGCAATGCGTAATTAGAAGAGGATGGGTAAAATTACGAATTGCGCATTGCGCATTACGAATTATGTAGAATGGTGATGTAATGGAAATGATGAAAACTACCAATACTTCCGCGTTTTTTGAGAACGTGGCGCAGATAATCGAAAAGGCGCGAGTGCTCGTCGGACGTACCGCTGACCTGACCATGTGTGTGACATACTTCGAGGTCGGGCGTATGATAGTCGAAGAAGAGCAAGGCGGCCTGGCGCGCGCCGAGTATGGAAAAAGGTTGCTTCCCGGTCTATCTGCTTACTTGAATGAACGAGTCGGCAAAGGTTTTTCTGAAACGACGCTAAAAAACGCAAGAAAATTCTATCAAGTGTATTCGCCGTCAATTCGGCAAGCAATGCTTGCCGAATTGAACCAGAAAGGTGATTACAAAAAATCGCGAACGCTGCTTACGAAATTGGCAGACAACGCATTTAATTCAAAAAGCCAAGCAATGCTTGCCGAATCTTACCCTTTCACACTCAGTTGGTCCCACTACTTGATACTAATGCGGATAAAGAATGACGATGAGCGCCGTTTTTATGAAATTGAAGCTACGCGGCAGCAGTGGGATTATCGCTATCTTCAGCGGCAATATGGCAGTAGCCTATATGAACGTCTTGCATTGTCCCGCGATAAAGATGCTGTAATGCGGCTTTCCAAAGAGGGACAAACGATGGAAAAGCCAGGCGATATGTTAAAAAATCCGCTCGTGCTCGAATTTACAGGATTGGCCGAGCGGGCGGAATACAGCGAAAGTGAGCTGGAATCGGCAATTATATCGAAATTACAGCAATTCCTGTTGGAACTAGGCAAAGGTTTCCTTTTCGAGGCGCGGCAGCAAAGGTTTACGTTTAATGAAAAACACTTTAAGGTGGATCTGGTAACGTACAATCGCCTACTGAAGTGCTATGTATTGATAGACCTTAAAACTGATGCTCTGGAACACCAGGATCTGGGACAGATGCAAATGTACGTTCATTATTTCGACCGCTATGTAAAAACAGAAGATGAGCATTCGACGGTAGGTATTTTGCTCTGTAAGGAAAAAGATGACGCGATTGTCGAATTGACGCTTCCCAAAGGCGAAAACATCTATGCTTCCGAATATAGCCTGTATCTGCCGGACAAAACGTTACTGCAAAGCAAACTGGCGGAATGGATAGAAGAATTTGAGGAAGCTAAAGTGCTGCGAGAACTGGCAAACGGAGGCGGCGG
>Ga0082212_10001771_pt1 | contig 31825 bp, 25 predicted proteins | sample TergutNt197P3_FD_71548 | JGI IMG/M metagenome (GOLD analysis project Ga0082212, IMG submission 71548) | Neocapritermes taracua P3 segment gut microbial communities from Petit-Saut dam, French Guiana - Nt197 P3 | ecosystem: Host-associated > Arthropoda: Insects > Digestive system > Gut ...
CACATAGTCTATTTCCGCCCAATCTCGCGTCTTTTTCGGTTAATACACCAAGTATTGCCCTCAAAATCCACAAGATTGGACGAAAATATCCAATGCAAATCTGACGGCGCGATTTAATCAGCGGTTACTTAAGAGGTCATTTGGAATTCTGGTTTTTTATGTGTTGTTAATATACATCAATAGACAGCGGTTCACCGGCGGCGGCTTGTAGAAAACATTGAAAATGCACTGCAGGTATTGACAAAACGGCAGGATTCTGATTAAGATAACAAATTATAGCTGTTCAGAGGGCGTCCACGGGAACGTCCATGGGGAGCATCCACGGGGAGCGTCCACTGGGGGCGTCCACGGGCATTCACCGTACGTTCAAAAAAAAGACGGCAGAGGCGGTATCTCAATGTCAGACAATCGGTTTTTTATGCATTGCGGCAGGAAAACGGTCGTCACCGGGCATTACGGCAGCGGGAAAACCGAGTTCGCTGTATCGCTTGCGATGCTTCTCTGCGAAGAAACCAGTTATAAACTTGCGCTGGTCGACCTCGACATCGTAAACCCTTACTTCCGTTCGCGCGAGCGGCGGGACGTGCTGGCGGAAGCCGGCATCCCGGTTTACGGCAGCGTGTACACCGAAGAGGTGACAGCGGAGATTCCCGCGCTCGGCGCCGACGTCAGAACGCCGCTTGAGGACAAATCCTGCCGTGTTATCATCGATGCCGGCGGCAACGACAGCGGCGCGCTGGTCCTGAACCAGTTCACTAAATATTTGACAGACGACGAAACGACAGCGCTAGCAGTCGTAAACGCGAACAGGCCGGAAACGCGCGACCCCGACAGCGCCATAGCGCATATCGCGGCAATCGAAAAAGCGACGGGCCTCACAGTTACGGGCATAGTAAACAACTGCCACTTGATTCGCGAAACGACAGCGGATACTATAAGAAAAGGCCACATATTATGCGTCCAAGTCTGCGAGGCGACCGGAAAGCGCCTGTTGTGCGACTGTTATCCCGTTGGAATCGTCCAGCCGGAGGAGCTATATAGTTTTTCCACAGACTTGATGCCGTTGGGGCTGTATATGCGCCCGACATGGCTTGATTACTAGATTAGGAGAAAAAAGATGGCGAAGTTTGAGGTCCGCTTTGACGGAGAAGTATGCAAAGGGTGCGAGCTCTGCCGGGCGTTTTGCCCCAAAGGGCTGATATCGATGAGCTCACGCCTGAACAATAAAGGATACGGCCCCGCGGAAAACCTGCGGCAGGACGAATGCGTGGGCTGCAAGGCTTGCGCCATCGTATGTCCTGACGGCGCTATAGAAATATACAAGGAGGAAGCTGCAGGGTGAGTGAAAAAGTATTGATGAAAGGCAATGAAGCCTTTGCAGAAGCCGCGATACGCGGCGGCAGCCGCTACTACTTCGGATATCCGATAACACCGCAAAATGAGATTCCCGAATACATGTCGCGGGAGCTGCCCAAGTACGGCGGAGCGTTCCTGCAAGCGGAGAGCGAGCTCGGCGCGGTGAACATGGCGTACGGCGCGGGAGCTTCAGGCGGGAGGGTGTTCATCACATCGTCTTCGCCGGGCATAGCTCTGATGCAGGAAGGGATGAGCTTTCTCAGCTCGGCTGAAGTCCCGCTCGTAGTCGTGAACGTTTCCAGAGGCGGCCCGGGCATTGGCGGGATACAACCGGGGCAGGCCGACTACCTGCAAGCCACGCGCGGCGGCGGAAACGGCGACTACAAAGTACCTGTTTTCGCGCCGTCGAGCATCCAGGAAGCGATCGACCTCATTTACGAAGCTGTCGAGCTCGCCGACCATTGGCGCAATCCTATCATGATTTTCACGGACGGAATATTGGGGCAGATGATGGAGCCCGTCGTGCTGCCTGAGCATCGCCCCGAAATAAATGCCGCGGATATGAAAAAGCAAAAACCCTGGTCGCTGTTCGGCTATGGGAAAGACGCATCCGACCGGGTGACAGTCAAGTCGCTGCGCATGGTTCCCGACGAGCTGGAGAAGCATGTTGAAAAACTGTTCGCAAAATACGCAAAAGCTGAAAAGGAGCTGGTGCGCGTCGAGACTTTGGGTCTGCAAGACGCCGAGATCGTATTTGTGGCATTCGGAACTGTAGCGAGGATCACGAAGGAAGCGATAGAAATGCTCGCTGAGAAGGGCGTCAAAGCGGGGCTCATCCGGCCAATATCGCTCTGGCCCTTCCCATACGACATATTTGATACGCTCACAGATAAAACAAAAGTCGTCATTTCCACCGAGATGTCCATGGGCCAACTTCTCCAGGACGTGCAGATAGGCGTCGGCAAACGCTTCCCGATCAAGCTGATAAACCGCACAGGCGGCATAATCCCGTCGTCGCTCGAAATCGTCGACCGCTCAATCAAAATCTTATCAGATATTTGACCGACCACGTCTTCTAGCTACTCCTTCGCAGCCCTCGTCCTCACTATATCCTAGTTCCTAACTCCTAGTTCCTACGCGCCTATGGCGCGTCACCCCTGACCCCTGACCCCTGACCCCTGATCCCTAAAAACACTATAAGTAGGAGATTACCGTCATGCAACCTGTTTCCACATATACGAAAGGTATGGTCCGGACGACGATGAACTATTGTCCCGGCTGCACCCACGGAATATCGCATAGGATAATCATGGAGACGCTCGATGAAATGGGCAAGCTCGGAGATGCAATTGGCGTCGCGCCCATAGGGTGCAGCGTTAAGGCGCATGAGTTCATGAATATCGACATGTGCGAGTCCGCCCACGGCCGTGCTCCCGCAATCGCTACCGGCATCCGGCGCGTGCATCCTGACAAACTGGTATTCACCTATCAGGGCGACGGCGACCTTGCATCCATAGGCACAGGGGAGCTGATACATGCTGCGGCGCGCGGTGAAAAAATATGCACATTCTTCATCAACAACGGAATATACGGAATGACAGGCGGCCAGATGGCGCCGACGACGCTGCTTGGCATGAAGTCCACGACGTCGCAGTCAGGGCGCACTAAAGAGCAGGCGGGCACGCCGCTGCGCGTATGCGAGCTCCTTTCGTCAATCGAAGGCGCTGTATACGTCGAACGTGTCGCGCTCAACACCCCCGCTAACATAAACAAGGCTAAGAAGGCGGTGAGGCGGGCGTTCGAGATCCAGGAGCAAAAGCTCGGCTATGCGCTCGTGGAGTTTCTGTCGACTTGCCCGACAAACTGGGGGCTGCCGCCCGAAGACGCAATGAAATGGCTCGGCGAGAACATGATCCCCTATTACCCATTGGGAGTGTTTAAGGATGTGGCTAACTAGGTGTCAGGAGTTAGGAGCTAGCCCCTACCCCTAACCCCTAGCCCCTAAATAACGTAGTTATTGTGAGGTTATCGAAAATGAATACATCAAAAATGTTTTTTGCAGGGTCGGGTGGACAGGGCGTGATATTGATGGGCCAGATGGTCACGCACGCCGCGATGCTTGAAGATAAATCAACGACGTTTTTCCCGTCGTACGGGCCGGAGATGCGCGGCGGAACCGCAAGCTGCACCGTCGTTGTATCCGACGCCGCTGTGGGTTGCCCCGTCATCAATGAGGCCGACTACGTTGTAGTAATGAATCTGCCTTCTCTGCTCAAGTTCGAGCCGCAGATAAGGCCGGGCGGCGTCATATTGATGAACGCTTCGATGATAAATCAAAAACCCTCGCGCGACGACATCACCGCTATCAGCGTTCCCGTCAACGACCTGGCGGCGGAGCTTGGCAATGTGCGCGTCGCAAACATGATAATGCTGGGTGCTTTTATCCGCGCAACGAATGTCGTATCGGAATCGTCGATCGAGAAAGTGATCGACGCGACCATCGGGGCGAAAAAAGCAGACCTGCGCGACCTGAATATGAAGGCGTTTTCGTATTGGAAGAATTAGGAGCGATGACATATGAAATATAGTTTTGACATTCAAAAGACGGGGTCGCCGAAGGCGAAGCCGGATCCGGATACTTTGAAGTTCGGCAAGGAGTTCACAGACCATATGTTCGTCATGGAGTATCAGACCGGCAAAGGCTGGCATGACGGGCGCGTCGTACCTTACGGGCCGCTGTCGCTAGACCCTGCCGCGGCAGTGTTCCACTACGGGCAGGAAATGTTCGAGGGCATGAAAGCGTACAGGACAAGCGACGGCCGCGTCCTGCTCTTCCGCCCGTATAAAAACGCGGAACGCGCGCTCGCGTCGAACATCCGCATGTGCATGCCCGAATTCGAGACCGAAATGTTTGTGGAAGCGGTCAAAACGCTTGTCAACGTCGAGCGCGGCTGGATCCCTGAAAAGCCGGGTACCTCGCTCTACATCCGCCCGTTTATAATCGCCGACGACCCGTTCCTCGGCGTCCACGCGGCCGACCACTACATTTTCGTGATAATATGCTCCCCTGTCGGCTCATACTACAACACTCCCGGCGGCGGGCTCGCCCCGACGAGCATTTACGTCGAGCGCGAGTATGTCCGCGCCGCTGTCGGCGGCGTGGGCTTTGCCAAAGTCGGCGGGAACTACGCGGCGTCGCTGAAGGCCCAGACAAAGGCAAACGCGATGGGCTGCGAGCAGGTCCTGTGGCTCGATGCCGTCGAGCATAGCTATGTTGAGGAGATAGGCACGTCAAACGCGTTTTTCATGATCGGCGACGAGGTCATCACCGCGCCGCTATTGGGTACAATATTGCCCGGAGTCACAAGGGCGTCCGTTATCGAGCTTCTTAATAAGTGGGGCGTGAAGATTTCTGAGCGCCGACTTAGGATCGACGATGTAATAAAGGCTATTGAAGACGGCAGCCTGAAGGAGGTGTTTGCATCCGGCACGGCGGCAGTGATCTCGCCAGTCGGCAGGCTCGTTTTTGGCGACAGCAAGGAGAACGGCCTTACAATCGGCAGCGGCGGCGTCGGAGAGCTTGCGCAAAGGCTGTATGACAACCTCTACGGCATCCAGACAGGCGGGCTTAAAGATGATATGGGCTGGACTTTGGAAGTAAACTAATTCTGTTTTTGTATCGGCAGCGGCGGCGTCGGAGAGCTTGCGCAAAGGCTGTATGACAACCTCTACGGCATCCAGACAGGCGGGCTTAAAGATGATATGGGCTGGACTTTGGAAGTAAACTAATTCTGTTTTTGTCGATATTTCCTATCCGGCAGAAGCATATCTGCCGGATTCTTATTAGTAAAAATCGTAAATGTTCAGGGAGCATTCGGAAAACTGTTTTTTTGTCGCCAGAAAGGATCGCACAATGATCAATATAAAAATCGCTGATGTTTCGCTGCGGGAGTCGGAGCAGGTCTACGCAGCGAGGATGAGTTTTAAGGAAAAGCTGGAAACTGCAAAGCTGCTTGATAAACTGCAGATCGACGTTATTGAGACTGGCTCCGTCGGGGAAGACCCGGCGGACGCCGTATTCATCAGGACGTTGGCCAGCACGCTGGAATACAGCGCCATCAGCGTGCCGGTAGAGCTTGATAAGCAAAACGTCGACATAGTGTGGAGCGCGCTGTCAAAGGCAAAAAAGCCGCGCTTGAACGTAGTCGTGCCTACCTCGACAGTCCAGATGGAGTACAGGCGCCAAATGAAAGCAGAAGCGGTCCTGCCGCTGGTCGGCGAAATCGCGGCATATTGCGCGAGCCTCTGCCCGGACGTGGAATTCACTGCTGTCGACTCGACGCGCAGCGAGCCTGAGTTCCTCGCGTCAGTAATAAAGGCTGCCATCGGCGCCGGTGCAAAAACCGTGACGCTATGCGATTCCGTCGGTGAGCTGCTGCCCGGGGAGTTGTCGGATTTCATAAAGACTGTGTACGCCTCCGCCCCGGAGCTGAGCGGCGTCATGCTGTCCGTCCACTGCCGTGACAATCTTGGTTTAGCGTCGGCGGCGGCGCTGGCGGGCATCGCGTCGGACGCGAGGCAAATCAAGGTATCGTCCGGCGGCGCTTCCGGCACGCTCGGGCTGGAGCAGTTCCTCAACGTGATAAAGATACGCGGCGAAACGCTTGATATTTCCAGCAATATCAACTTCACGGCTTTGCAGCGTACATGCGCGCAGCTTGCGGCTCTTTCGGGCAGCGGCGTAAAGGAGCGTGTTCTCCCGGATGAATCCGCATTTAAGCCGGACAGCGCAGTACTACCGGAAGACGCCGGTATCGACGCCCTCAGGAGCCATATCAGCCTCCTCGGATACGACGTCACCGAAGACGACCTGAGCCTGATATTCCAGCAGTTTCGTGAAATCGCCCGCAACAAAAAAGTCGTGGATCGCGACATCGAGGCCCTAATAGCCGAAACTGCCGGACAAGCCGCAGCGACGTACATGCTCCGCAGCTACGTGATCAACAGCGGTAGCTCGATAACAGCCACCGCGCTAGTGGAAATAGAAAAAGACGGTGAAGTAAAGACTGCGCTTTCCGCGGGCGACGGCCCGATCGACGCAGCGTTCAAAGCAACAGAACAGATACTCGGCGGTCATTACGAGCTGGAGGAGTTCCAAATCCAGGCCGTGACCGGCGGGCGCGAGGCGACGGGCGACGCGCTCGTCAAGCTGCGCCACGGCGGAAAACTCTATTCAGGGCGCGGCGTCTCGACCGACATAATCGGGGCCAGCATCCGCGCATATTTGAGCGCAGTGAATAAGGTGTTTAACGGCTAGTGGATGTTTCAGGGCTCAGGGCTCAGGCGAAATTTTTGTAATTAACTAACGCGAAGTCGTCATTGCGGGCTTGCCCCGCAATCTCATGAGTTTCGGTGATAACAGGAGTAATAAACAATGAAGCTTTCATATAAAACAAATGCGTGGCCCGGGTTGTCGTGGGTGGAGCATTGCGAGCTTGCGGAGAAGATGGAGCTGGACGGACTGGAACTGTGCTACTCGCCAGGCGAGGCGTCTTCGCTGACGGGCAACGTCCAGGAGAAGCAGCAATTTCTCAGGCGAATGACAGAAAAGCTGCTTGAGCCCGCATGCCTCACAGTTGACGTTTCCGGCAGCAGCGGCGACCTCGAAACTGCGCTCAAGGACGCGGCGGCATGCATTGAGATAGCTAAGCTTCTGCGCTCGCCTTATGTCTGTCTTGACATGGCGTATGAAACAGCCGCCGACGAAGAGCGCATCGTCTCTCTAATCGGCGTGCTGCTGCCCATCGCGGAGGCAGAAGGGGTCGCGCTGCTGATCGAGACAAAGGGCATTTATGCAGATACTTCAGTGCTTTGCGGCATGCTGGACCGATTCGCCAGCGACTATCTCGCCGCTTTGTGGAACCTGCATAATACATACAGATTCGCAAACGAGTCCGCCGACGACTCCATTCGCAACCTCGGCGCCTACGTCAGGTTCGTTCATGTATGCGATTCGTTCGAGTCCGCGGGCGCCATCCTGCGCTGTCTGACAGGCGACGGCGACGTGCCTCTGCGGGCTATGCTGCTCGCGCTGCGTTCGATAGACTACAAGGGCCACCTCACCCTCGACATGCCCGACACAACAGCCATGCTAAGCACACAAAGCGGGCCGGGCTCGCTTGGGAACATACCGGGGCTTGACGAGGCTGACGTGATCCTGCCGCATTACGTTAACGCGATGAACCGTCTTGCGGAAACCCGCGCGCGAGCCGATAAATACTTCGACAATATCAGAAAAACAGGTAAGTTCATCTGGCCGAAAGACGAGCTTCTTGACATCACCTTCCCGCAGATGCTCGACCGCGTCGCCGAAGAATTCCCGGACCAGTACGCGTTCCGGTATACGACGCTCGACTACACGCGGACATATGCCGAGTTCCGCGACGACGTCGACGCTTTCGCAAAAGCGCTGATCGTGCTTGGGGTAAAACCGGGGGATAAAGTCGCGGCTTGGGCGACGAACGTCCCGCAGTGGTTTATAGCATTCTGGTCGGCGGTCAAGATCGGCGCGGTGCTTGTGACTATGAACACGGCATATAAAGTACGTGAGGCGGAGTACCTGCTAAGACAGGCCGACGTGCATACGCTGGTGATGATAGACGGATATAGGGATTCGGATTACATAGCGGTCATAAAGTCGTTATGCCCGGAGCTTGAATACTCCTCGCCCCAGAAGCCGCTGCATTGCAAGCGCCTGCCGTTTTTACGACGCATCGTTACTGTTTCTTCGAAGCAGAAGGGCTGCCTGACGTGGGACGAGGCCCTGGAGCTTGGCGCAAACGTTCCAATAGAGCATGTTCACAGGCTGGCTGCGCAGACGCATCCCGAGGATGTGTGCAATATGCAATACACTTCCGGCACGACCGGCTTCCCCAAAGGGGTCATGCTGACGCACCGGAATATCGTGAACAACGGCAAGTGCATAGGCGACAGGATGGACCTTTCCACAGCCGACCGCTTCCTCATACATGTGCCAATGTTCCATTGCTTCGGCATGGTGCTGTCCATGACAGCTTCAATGACACATGCCGCAACGATGTCGCCGCTCCCCTATTTTTCACCGAAAGCCGCCCTGGCATGCGTCAGGCAGGAGCGCATCACAGCCTGCAACGGCGTGCCGACAATGTTCATAGCTATGCTGGAGCATCAGGACTTCAAGCCGGAAGACTTTGCATATATGAGGACCGGTATAATGGCCGGCAGTCCATGCCCCATATCCGTCATGCGCGATGTGATCGAGAAAATGAACATGTCTGAGATCACCATCGTCTTCGGGCAGACCGAGAGTTCACCTGGCTGCACAATGAGTTCAATTGATGATTCAGTGGAAACACGCGTCGGCACTGTCGGAAGGCCCCTTCCCGGCGTCGAGTGCAGAATAGTCGACCCGGACACAAACGAGCAACTCCCCGATGACGTGACCGGCGAGTTCGTCGCGCGCGGGTATAACCTGATGAAAGGTTACTACAAGATGCCGGAAGCGACCGCTGCGGCCATCGACGAGGACGGGTGGCTGCACACCGGCGATCTTGCCTGCAGGACTCCCGACGGCAACTTTCGCATCACAGGCAGGCTGAAGGACATGATAATCCGCGGAGGCGAGAACATATACCCGAAAGAGATCGAGGAATTCCTATACACACACCCGAAGGTGAAGGACGTCCAGGTTATCGGCGTGCCGTCCGAGCAGTACGGTGAGGAGATAATGGCATGCATCATCCTGAAGGACGGCGAAGCTATGGACGGCGCAGAAGTAAAGGACTTCGTGTACGCCAGCATGGCGAAACACAAAGTCCCGAGTTATGTAGATTTTGTTTCGGAGTTCCCGATGAACGCCGCGGGTAAGATCCTGAAATACCAAATGCGCGAGACCGCCATACAAAACCTTGGTCTGCAAAAAGCAGCCTCAATAGAAACTGCGTAGCACACTAACGGCGCGCAAGGAGCAGGGAGTAGGAGCAGGGAGCCAGAAAGAAAGCCCCATTCCTCGGAAGGGGGAAGCGCGAAGCGCAGGGGGTTGCTAATGGCTTAGTATAGCCTCGACTTGCCCCAGCTGCTCGAGGGTGTTCACGCCGATTATCTCTTCGCCGAGGTCGCGGCGGAATACGCCGATTTTCGCGCCGCCCGCGCGCATTATCGCCGGCACGTCCGTCAGGTAGTATTCGCCCTGCGAGTTGTCGCGGCCCAGTTTCCCAAGCGCGTCCATCATCAGGCGCGATTTGAAAACGTATACGCCGCTGTTCAGCTCTGTTATTCGCTTTTGTTCCGGAGTGCAATCCCTGTCTTCCACTATTTCAGCAAAACCGCCGTCCTGCTCTCGCACTACCCTGCCATACGGCAGGTCGATCGAGGACTCCCCTGTGAGGATGGTGCAGTCATCGCCGCATGCAAAATGGAACTCAATAAGAGCCTCGTATGTCTCGCGCTTTACTGCGGGCATATCACCGTAGCAGATAAGCACAGAGCCGCCGAATCCCGACAACGCTTCCCCCGCCGCCATTACCGCATGCCCGGTGCCCAGCTGCTCTTCCTGGACCGCATACGTAAAACCGCCGAAGCTGTTTATAACTTCGGCTTTTTTGTATCCTGCGACGATTATAATGTCTTTTTTATCAATGAACGACAGCGCCTCAAGCACATACCCGAGCAGCGGTTTCCCGCAAGCCAGCCGCATGACCTTCGGCGCATCGCTGTCGTTTACTTGAAGCCTTGTCCCCTTGCCCGCAGCAAGGACCACCGCCTTTATTCTCTCACTTCTCACTTCTGCCTCGCATCCCCCGTCCTCACTAACTCCTAACTCCTACGCGCCTACTGGCGCGCTGCTACGGCCCATTCGTCTCCGTGATCTTCGCGACTGTGTATTCTTTTTCCTGCAAATAGTCCAGGACGCCGGGCAGCACTGAGGCTTGAGCTTCTGAACATGCAAAACTGAAGTTCGCGCGTTCCCCTATTACTGTCGGCAGTTCGCTTGTGACTATATCTTCCGAAGCAGTTTCGTCGTTATAAAAATCCTGTGCGGCGCCGCAATAAATGAGGCCATGGCGCTTAGCCATTTCCTCGGCGGACTCTCCGGCAGATTCCCCGGCGGACTCCCCGGCGGACTCCCCGGCGGACTCCCCGGCGGGCTCCCCGGCGGGCTCCCCGGCAGGCTCCTCTGCGGATTCCCCAGCGGGTTCCCCAGCAGAATCCTCGTCTTCGTACGCGGGCGCGGAGGATACGATTAAAGTTTTCACCTTCGCAGTCTCAAAGAGAAGTAGTGAAGCATCGCAGTACTCCTCATAAGTGCCCTCTTCCAGCCATATTCCTACGGAGTGGCCGCTGCCTGCTATAACCCTTACCAGCTCCGGATAAGCCTCGATTTCGTCTAAACTGACAAAAAAGCATGATGGATGGCCTGCAGCGGCAGGAGCGTTCAATATGTCCAGTATCCTGCTCGTTCCCTCTGCGCTAATGCTGCGGAAACTCAGATAAACCGTTACGCCCCTGTATGTGCGGCTCGGTTCTTCCGGTTCTTCGCTATCATCGCTTGGCTCCGGGTATTCCGGCTCGGTGTACGGAGGTATCGGAGGCGGCCTTTGAGGCGTCGGAACTGTTGGTGAAGGAGACGGCGGCGGCGCATAATAATCGTTGTATGATGATATTATCGCGGCTTTGTTGATGCCGATAAAGGTCTTATCATTGAATACAGCATTGGATTTTATCCTGAGTATATACATTTGCTCATTCGGGATTATGTCGCGCGGTATTTCAACTAGCTCGCCGTAAGTCAACCCGAAGTATTCGCATACCGACGCCAGAGGAACATAGAACCTTCTTCCGATCCTCTTCGCAGGAGGGCAGTTGATCGGGTTGCCTTCCTTGTCTGTAGTGATGTTCAGCGCCGTGTTGAAATCCATGCGCTTAAAGCCTCCGTATAGCTGCACCATTTCCTTTTCGACCGAGCGCAAAGACCATACGTCGCATTTACCGAAAACCGTGTCAGGCACATATATCTCGCCTCCGCTGATATACGGCATTGTATCTTCCCCGAACGGCAGCAGCGTATCGTTTGCCGCGACGAAATACGGCGTGACCGCCGCGCGCGAAACCGGCGGCACAAGCAGCAACACCATACACAAAACAACGCACGCCGTAACAAACTTCTTCATTGCCTAAACCCCTGTAACTCTTTTCTCTTCACTAGCCACTAGCCACTCCTTCGCATCCCCCGTCCTCACTAGCTCCTAAATCCTAGTTCCTAGTTCCTACGCGCCACAGGCGCGTTACCCCTGACCCCTGACCCCTGATAAAGCATTCTACCACACTTGAATTATTTAGGCAATCCGGGCGAAATACTATGGAATATACACCGCGTTTCTGATATGATGTGATGCGAAAGGGGATGAGAGCATTGAACCTAAAAGATTATCCAAGAAAAGAATACAGCATCAACCAGTTTACGCAGCCGGACTGCTACGAGCTGGTCGGTGAAAACTTCTACTTCGTCATGGACGACGGCTACGATTACGAGCTCAAAATCACCGGAAAGAATGCATGCACATGGAATATCACCGGGGAGAAGCCGAAGGCTGAGGAATACCAGTGCCTGAAAAGCGACGACACGACATATATCCTGCGCTATGCGCTTAAAGACGTCGAGCCGCGCGAGGGGCACACATATGTCATTGATTTGGAGCAGCGCCTTGTAACGATGCTCAGGACAAAAATGGGCGTCAACCCGAAGCACCCGTATATTGTATACAGCCACTACGATTTCGGCGCTATCCGCGTCGAGGGTGAGGAACTGCCCTTCAAGCGCCACGGCTACACATCCGACCTGATCGACACACAGGTAGAGTGGCACTGGCGTTCCAATATGTTCACGCAGCACTCCTACTACTGCACGAACTTCTACAGGATCAAGCTGCCCGACCAGGGGGAGGCCAATAAAAGTCTCGCAAGCACGGTACGCAATACCCCCTCATCCGATGAACCGGCTGTCTATATTAAGATAAAAGAAAAAATGTACCTGTTCGTGCTGACAGAGTCAAACGGCGAAAGGATCGACGGCGACGAGGGCAGGCACAGAAGCAACAACATGGCGTTCCTCCAGAATTACGACCGCATGTATCATGTCGGGCGCACATTCGGAACATCATTGATAGACGGCAAGTTTGCCCCCACGAACATAATGTTTGGCGCTTTCGGGAACCCGCTTGAGCTCGACCCGGCATTCCTCAATGCGCCTAACCCGTACATCGTCTGAGACGGGAAAGGATGAATCGATATGAATTTTGCCAATGACGGCGCGAAGTACGGCATCGACCAGTACAGGTTCGCCAGAAACTACGACTTCAAAGATAAGAGTTGTACAATATCCGCGGGCAGTGATAAATATACATTTGCGTTTGCGGGCAAGGATAAAGTCACTTTCGACTCCGGCAAATCGAAGCAGGAGCTTGACTATGAATGCCTGAAGATCGAGGCGGATACCTATTTCATCCGTTTCGGCGGGAACTTCGCGGTGTTTGAGATGAGCGCTGGCGCGGCGACTCTTGTGCTGCCGGAAGGATATGTCTTCGGCTCGATAGACGCCGGGGGCGCAGCATCCGGAAAGCTCCACGGTTTTACCGACGAGATGGCAGGCACAGGCGTGCGCTGGATGTTCGGCTGCTATAAATCTGCCGACCATATTTATCTGGGCTCAAACCAGTGCAAAGCTTCTTGGTCGCCCAAAGAGGGTGATTTCAAGGCATATGAAGCAAAGTACACAAAAATCAAGGAAGGCATCTTCCTTGTCGACATCACAGGCTCTGTTCCGGGCGGCGTCTGCGCCCCCGACGGCTGCGATCGCATAGTGATGCTGGAGGATTTCGAGCATATGATGTTCGTCGGTTGCGCGGCCGGCAAATCCGGTCCAATGATGATAAGCGGCTACGGCGAGTTCCCGGATTTCGACCAGAAGCTGTTTGCATAGCCGCTGCGTTTTTTGCCATCATACAAAAAGGCTCCCGATGGGTGTTTTACACTCACCGGGAGTCTCTTTAAGTTCGCTACACCGAGCGTAGCGAGTTCGCTTGCGCTATTTTTCTCTGCTTTTCTTTCTATCAAAACTCATTGGCACGCCAATGCCTATCAGCGCGAACCCTATCATGCAAAGCAGTTGCGGCACTGCGCTAGCTCCTGTTTGCGGTAATTCTATTAGCTCAAAATATTCTTCCTCCGGATCATCCGGCTCTTCTTCCTCTTCTTCTTCGAACGAAAACTCCCCGAGCGGGATGTCATCGTCGAAAATCCACATTTCCTCGTCGTCATCCCAGTACCAACCGCCCAGCGGCACGCCGTCCTCGTCAAACTCGATCCACATTTCCAGCTCATCATCCCATTCGAGCGTGTTATCAGAGGCAGTCGGCGCAGGAGGAACTTCCGGGTCGTTTCCGCCGGGAATGAATATCGGCGGTATATAGTGATTATCAGTCTCGTCCTCGTCTTCCGTGTCATCCTCATCTTCCTCATCTTCCGGGTCTTCCGGATCTTCCGGATCAGGTACTGACGAGGGAGAAGGCGAAGGCTCTTCCGGCTCAGGCTCAGGCTCCTTCTCCGGTTCTGTCTCTGTCGGCACGGGCGGAGGCGGAACGACAACCCTTGGCGGGGCAAAGTAGACTTTCGGGATCGGGTATTGCATATTCTTGTTCCCGCTTATGTCCCTCCAGGCTGCATTCGCGCCTGTTTTGTTGGTATCGATATCCGGTACATTGTTTGACGACGAAGATACCACGCCGTCATTAGCGCGGATTTGGATACGAAGCTCCGCCATGTATGGGTACTCAGGCGACTGCTTATCCTTTGCAACATCTTCAGAGTACACCATACCGTAGTTGTATGCCACCGTTGCAGTTGTGCCGGTGATATTAACAGTCCATTCCGGGCCGGCGGTGTTTTTGTCAAATATAACCCAATCTGCCGCTTTCGCCGCGCCGCCTTCATAATGCCACAGCCGTGCTTTAATTGCATTGCCATTGACTGTAAACGTGTCGTCGTCGATGTTCCCGACGCCGCTGGCGCGCAGCGGGATAAGGTCTGTAATCGTGAGGTCGCGCACTCCGTGAAGCGACGCCGTCGTTCCAAGCATTTCGAACTCTTTGCGTAAAGCTTCGGCGTTTTTTACCGTAGCTGCGGCAGTGTCGGAACAAATGTAGAATTTACTTGGGTCTGTCGCTGTGACTTCAAGCTGTTCCGGGTTGACGACGCTCTCTCCAATGCCTGTTGCAAATACTGTCGTGCTGCTATTATTTTTAAGCGCTGCTGCAGCGGTCTTCATTAACTCTTTAGCCCCGTCAGAGCCGGTCACATTTTCGGGCGCTCTGCTCTCGTGATAGTCTACAAGCATGGATCGCGGGGCTTTGTTATAGATAAAGTATTCAGCAAGCTGCGCATATGTGCCCGGGCCGCCAGAATTATTTATCCTGCCGTTGTATATCGTACCATTGGACGACACAGTGAATACTCCCTCAGGCGGTATTAAGGTAGCGCCTTTTACTGAATAATCATCAGCAGGAACATCAAAATGCGTATAGTACGGCACACGCTTCTCAGCCAGCCAGAAAGCATAGCGCGCGAATGATTCGAGTTTCATTTCGTCTGCTGGAGTGCCCGCGCCCGCCACTCCGTCAAATGAAGATGGGTAAAGCGACCTGTCCAGCCTGTGAAAAACTCCGGCGAAAAAGTTGATTGAGCTTAGCGCCGGGTAGAGGCTGTTTACAAATCCAGGATCCGCGGATAGTTTAGCCGTATTACTCATGACTATGTCATACTTGTCTGTGAAAGACGTAGCAGTCGCGACGGCAGCGAGAGGCTCGCCTGACGCAGAATAGTTGGGCGGGTAGGGAACGCTGCCCCAAACGGCGTTGAGCGCGTCATGGTTTTCCAGCATGACAAGCGTAGATGATGAATTAGCCTCGCCGTCTGTTATTAGCATAACAATATTTACAGCGGACGCCGAGTTGCTTTTTTTACCTATAAGATAGTCCGCCAGCAGCAGCCCCGACTCAATATTAGTGTTTGAGTACGTGCTGATTCTGTCTACGATGCCGGTCAGTGTCGATGCATCGTCGTAAAACAGACCGTCAGTCACTGTAAAAGCGCTCTTGAACTGTGAATAGATCGTGTTTGGGTCTGTCACGCTAACATCACCGATATATTTGTCGGTTCCCGTACTGACGCCTATTCCTCCCATGCCCGCTGCATCGGCGTCTTTGTCAACATGGACACGGGCGCTATTGCCGAAACTGACGATTGCTGTGTCGATCACTCTCCCAATGCCGCCCGGCGACTGGTACAGCGCAGTAATGTACGCTTTTGCTGCGTCACGCGCTGCTTTCGACCGCGTCGTCATTGCGCCTGCCTGCGTTGGAATATCTCCCGTTCCCATGGAGCTGGTCGCGTCGATTACAAAAACAACATTCACCGGGCTGTGCGCAGCCGACGTCCAATCATAACCTGTAGCGGTGAGCATCAGTTCAAAATCCCGCTCGTCGAAGCCATCGCCTGTCAGTTGCTCCACAGTCTTGCGGATCACGAGAGGACTGTCATATTGGCCGGCGCCTTCCGTCGGATCCACCCCGCTGCCATAGAGCGGCGAGTTGTTGTTGTACCTGTAGTTTGCCGTCCTGCCGCTGATGTAATAGTCCTGCCCGGCCGGCGCGCTTGATACAACCATGCCGAAAACGTACGAAATCAGCATAATGCTCACCAAGGCCAGTGCTATCAGTTTTTTCTTTTGAAACTTTCTGCTGCGGTAGATATTCTTTGCATGTCTGGTCTGTGTATACTTTTCCTGTTTCATATTTGCTGCGCTCCTTTCCAGCTCAAAAGAGGAATAAAAAAACTGCCGGTCGCCCGACAGCCATGCCTGAAAAAGAAAATCCCGGCAGCTGGCTGTCATGGCGGTTTTCCGCTGTAGACCCTTTAGCATTGCGTCACCTGCTTTCGCAGGTTTTGCCCTTATCAAAATTAAATATATTTTCCTACGCAGTTATTATACCACAGGTGCTCAAGCCTTGTCAAGCACCAATGTTTGGATTTTTACTGATATTTGGATTATTACTGATATTGTTTGGTTCAAACCCCACTTCTTCGCCGATGATGTATAATGGGCGGCCTTTTGTCTCATCATATATCCGGCCTATGTATTCCCCTATAATGCCCAGCATTATGAGTACGACGCCATTAAAGAAGAGAGATATTGCCGCGAGGCTTGCCCAGCCGGTGACTGTCACGTCGGTAAACAGCGCAAGATATATCACAGTCAAAAGGTACAGAAAGCTGGCGGCAGAAAGTATGCCGCCGATGAAAATAGACAGCTTCAGTGGCTTGTACGAAAACGATGTAAGCGCGTCGGCGGCGAATTTCAGCATTTTGCGCAGCGGGTACTTCGTTTCTCCTGCAAAGCGCTCCTCGCGGACATACTCGACTGCAGTCTGCCGGAAACCGACCCAGCTCACCAGTCCTCTAACATAGCGGTTGCGCTCGGGGAAGTCCTTCAGTGCCTCGATGACCTTGCGGTCCAGCAGCCTGAAGTCCCCCGCGTCCACAGGGATGTCAACGTCGGTCAGCGCATTGAGCACGCGGTAGAACAGTTTTGCGGTCGCCTTTTTGAACACAGTCTCGCCTTTGCGCTTGAGGCGTTTGCCGTATACGATCGCATAGCCTTCTTTCCATTTTTCGATCATACCGGGTATCACGGAAGGCGGGTCCTGCAAATCGGCGTCTATCACGACCACCGCATCGCCCGACGCCCTGTTCATGCCCGCCGTTATGGCGTTCTGGTGCCCGAAGTTGCGGGAGAAGCTCAGGATTTTCACATGCCCGTCCTCTCCCGCTATCGTGCGCGTAATATCCATTGTCCTGTCGCGGCTGCCGTCGTTCACAAAGATTATCTCATATGATCCGCTGCAAGCCCGCATGACTTCGCTGAGCCTCGAATAGCATTCGTTTATGACTTCTTCTTCATTGTAAAGAGGCACTACGACTGAATAATCCATGCTGATCACACCCACTTTTTGCACAGTGCAATAGCCCTCCGCAAAAACCGCAGAGCGCAATAATTATTTGTCAGCCAGGTCCTTGTTGCAGTTGATGAGTATCTTAGGGTACTGGCCTGTCATATGACAGTCGAACGCTTCTGCGGCTTCGTCGATATAGAACGATTTCTCAGTAAACGGCTCAAGGTCCATATGCTCGATCATCTGCACCGCTCTCGGGAAGCTGTACGGGGCGACGCGGGTCGCCGTGAACGTTAGCTCCCTCTGGTGGAACACGTCGAAATTGTTTATCGGCATGTCGAAGTTGTTGTCGAACATCGATATGTACATCAGCGTCGCTTCGTTTGCCGCAATCGCTATCGGAATCTTTGCAGCCGGGATGAACCCCGACGCCTCGACGATGCAGTCGTATCCGAGATTGTTCGTAATTTTCTTGCATTCCGCGATGACATCCTGCGCGTTGGGGTCTATGATGTGGTCCGCGCCGAACCGCTTGGCCAGTTCGCGCCTTGCAGCTATCGGCTCGATGAGCGTCAGACTCGTCGCGGTGCGCTTTTTCATCATCTGAAGTATTAAAAGGCCAATCGGCCCGCCGCCTTGGATAGCGACGCGCTCGCCGACCTTGATATTCGCCTTATCCGTCACCCTGACAGCTATCGAAAGCGGCTCCAGCAAGCAGGCAGTCCTGAGTGTTATGCTGTCGGGAATTTTGAATACCTGGTTCTCATTCCACACAGCATATTCTGACATCCCGGGCGCCATGCGCTTCCCGGCCTGGGTGCAATACTGCTGCTGGCCGTTGCGGCAATAATAACATGTGCCGCAGTATTCGAGGAAGTTTCCTGCGATCCTGTCGCCCACTTTGAACCCGTTCACAGTCGCTTTCGCACCCAACTCGACGATGACGCCTGAAAGCTCATGCCCCATGCCGAACGGCGCCGGCCGCCCGAATATCCCCTCGATGCTGTGCGGGTCCGAGCCGCAGATCGAGCAGTACGCAACCTTGATGAGGACGTCGTTGTCGCCCACAACCGGCGCTTCGACATCCATGACCTCTACTTTGCCCTTTTTTGCAGGGTCTTTCTCTTTCAAACTCCCAACCTTCGTCGCCATAACTCTTTTCATATACGATCGTTCCTTTCGTTATTATGTCAGTAATTAATTGCTCATCCCTTTGTATCTTGCAGCTCTATCATGTTACCGTCCGGGTCTTTGAAGAACACCCAGAACGCGCCCGAATCGCCCATTGGTTTCGGCGGGAAATAGAACTCCACGCCGTCGGCTGCCATTGCTTTATATAGCTCCGGCACGTTCGCCACCCTCAGGCAAAGATGGTGGTAGCCGGGTTTGTTCCATATCGCCTGCTCGGCCGGCAGCAGTTCATTGAACTGGAAGAGCTCCAGCGCAATGCCGTTCGGCGAATCCAAAAAGGCAAAGTCCGAATATGAGCCGGCCTTCAGCTTGTACAGCTCAGGCGTCCCGGCGATGAACTCCTCCGGGAACACTCCGCGCATCCTGAGCTCAAACCCGAAATACTTCCCGTAAAACTCGACAAACTTGTCAATGCTCGTGACCGTGATCCCAACATGTATAAGCGGCGCTTTTTCACTCAACTTGCATTCCTCCTTATAGCTGCTCTGTGTTTCTAATTTCTGATTATACGGTATTTTTGATTAGCTGTCAATTTGCATTAACGCCCAAAAAGGCGCCCGGGAAGCCTGTGTTTCTCGAGCGCTTTGTTTTAACTAACTTGGCAGTTCTTTTGCGGGCGCAGCCCCTACCGGCTCTTTAGGATCGGGATCAGCTCATTGGCGGGAACCGCGTTAACAAAAAACCGCCCTTGCTGGTACTCGCACCCGAACTCTGCAAGCATTTTAGCCTGTGCTTCCGTCTCAACTCCGTCGGCGATAAGCTTCAAGCCGAGCTTATTTGCAAAAATGATCAGCCCATCCACTACAGAGGCTCCGTTAGGAGTATTATCCATCTGCCAAATCAAACTCCGCGTGATTTTCACCACGTCTATCGACATAGACAGAATATTGGAAACACCAAAAGAGCCTGTTCCAAAATCGGTGAGTATCATCTCAATGCCCATTTCTGACAGTTCGTGCATACACATGTGCGTACGCGGAAACACGCTTTGCGCTGCAACCTCATCGACTTCAAACGCCAAGCGGTTTGCCGGAATTCCCGCTTCTTCTATCATTTCCGCCACGTCGCGCACAAACCGATCCTGCAGAAACTGTAACGGTGAAATCTTTATAGCTACGGTTTCGAAGTCCTGTTTTTGCTTTATCAAATCCGAAACCAACTCGCAGGCTTTTGATATTGCATAACTGCCGACGCTATTGATTTGCCCGGATTGTTCCGCGACGGGATAGATTTCTGCCTCTCCAACCAGTCCCAGGCCTTCGCAAAACATGCGCATCCTGCAATCGATACGGCTATATCGTCCGGTCGAGCACTTGAAAGTGGGGCGAAAAAGCATTTCTATGCCGCCTGTTTTGAGGCAGTTTGGGATTTGCTTTGCTATTACGCTTTTCCGGCGATGTTTCTTTATGAACTCTTCATCATACTCGACCAGGTAGTTTAGCCCCAATCTAGATGATTCGCTGATAGCCAGCTCCAAAAACTCGATAACTTCATCAGGCGTGTTAGCATGTCCGGGAAAGTATATGACCCCGGCATTAACGGAACACATGCATTCAATGCTGTTGACATGCCATGCTTCCTCAAAACGCTGCAAAATAGAGTCGATAATCGTCTTTATGACCGCCCTCGAAGACGTCTCAATGATCAGGACATACTCAACGCCCCTGATATGATATATATCGGCCTCATCGATGGCCTCCAGAAATGCTGTGATCTCGTCTATCAGCAGCCCGCCGAACTTAAAGCCGAATGAATCGTTGTATGACTTGAAATTATTCAAGTATAGTTTTAAGACCGCGCCTTTTTTCTTTTTCCCCTCGCCGAAAAGACCTTCTAACCTCTCTACGCATGTGCTGATAAGCGGGGGATCGAACCTGCCCCTAATATTGCCGTAATCCACTGTCACAACTCTTTCATCTCCTTACAGTATTTTCCCAACCAGTATCAGCCTTCCGTTACTTACGTTATAGTTGCATGTTATTAGCGACACCAAACAGTCGCCATAGCTCAGCTCCATCTCGTCGCACTTGAACACAGAGCGCCTATTTATCGTTTTTATGTATTCGTAAAACTCGTCCTCGCCCGCGAAATCGTAAGGCGGATATTCCTTCGCCGCTTCTACAATGTATCCCGCGAAAAACTCAACGTCAAAATTCTCATATGGCGTAAATATGCGCGCGAAGCGGTGGTTCTCAAAATATTGCTGGTTTGTATAATTCTGCAATGTTGCGAACATTTCGCCGTTTTTCATATGATGCCCGAATAAATACGTGATCTCATCGGTGAATCCGGGCGCGTTGCTGCAGTCCATGAAAATTGAGCCTGTTTTGTTCTTCTCCCCATTGGGTAAGTGTTCAAGATAGTATTGATTATTGCCCCCTTGCACTATGGGGTAATCAATAACGGTGTCTTCCACATATATCCATGCGATAACGTCGGGGCACTCAGCTCTTATCGCGTCGAAATCGAATGCCGGCACAAAAGTAAGCTCAGCATTCTCAGCATTCTCATCATTCCCGTCATTACCATCACTCCCGACCTCATCAGGCCCTCCGTTGTCATCAAAGCCGCTGCTGCCGCTGGCTTGTGCCGCGGGCGGTGATTCCCGGCTGTAATGCTGATATGCTGCCGAGCCGGAATATGCGGACAATGAGCTGTAATACGACTTGCCTTGCCCGCGCTCTAAAAAGTCTTTGATTATGCTTGTAATGAAAATAGCTGTGCCCGCAATACACACGCACACGAGCAATATGATTATGATTCTATACTTTTTCTTTTTCATGGAACTCACTGACCCATTCCGGCTTAACATGAGCCTGCCCTAACCTCAAAGAGGTTAAGGCAGGCCGCATATTTGCTTTTGCTAATGTGTTTGATTTTTACTTTTCATCGCTCTTCTTTTTCAGAAGGATCGCAGCGATTCCTGCGAGGAAAGCTGTTCCAAGCGCACCGAACGCAAATGTGTTTATGTGGTCCCCAGTCTTCGGAAGGCCATAGAGCGGTACGTCGTCGTCGTCGATGATCTCAAACTCTTCCTCTTCTTCATCGATGTACCTGTCCGGCGTCGGGTCGAACTCTGCCAGCGGCACTTCTTCTTCGAAGATGTAGACTTCGTCCCCTTCTTCCTCTTCTTCAATCGCTTCCGGCCCATCGAAGTCGCCTGTCGGCACGCCGGCGTCGCTGATGTCTGTCAAGTCTTCAGGGTCGTTGTCAGTAGTCGCGGGCGGCGTTGTGCCTGGCTCAGGGATGTAGGGGTTAGGCCGCGTCGGAGGAGTTCCAGAGTAGCTGACCACGGCCGTTGCGTCGTCGCTGCCGTCTGCAATTACATTATAGCCTTCATCAACTATAATGCTTAGCCCGTCCTCAAGCAGTACCGCAGTGTTCACCGTCGTCCCAATCGGAAGCGTCACAGTGTATTCAATGGACCACGTCTCTTGAGTTTCGTAAGCTCCGGTAGCTTCGTTGAATCTCTTATACAGCTCGAACTTCAGGTCACCCTCGTCCCCGTCAAAATACGTATCCTCAACAAAGCCAGCTATATCCAGATTTTCAATGTCGCCGATTCTGATCTCTCCCAGATCGAGGGACACTACGATTTTGAACTCCACCGCTCTGGTGTTCCCGGCGGTCGTGAAGCTCGCCTCGTCAGGCTGCCATACACCACTGGCGTCTTTGACATACTTATTGATGTTCACTGATATCGTGCCCTTCGGGACTATCCTGATTTGCGCTTCGTCCTCGTCTAATGGATCTTCATCTTCGGAATTGTTATAGATGGCCGCAGTGTTCACGACAGTCGCGGCGTTGTCTTTTGCAACAACAGTGACGGTGTAATAGAACAGTTTGCCCTGCTGCGGGTTCAAGGATATCGCGCCGCCATCATAGGCTATTAAGTCGCCAGCTTCATCATAGTAACCGAACTGATCAACACCAACTGTATCCAGCCCGGCTTTATTAAGCGTGTCATTGAGGTAAACTGAGCCCGGGGCTGTGCCTATATTTCGTACATTGATTTGGTAAGTGATCGTGACTTCGTCGCCCGCATTTGTGTATGCCACCGGGTTCCTGTTGATGTAGAAAGCTCCTTCGAACTCGTCTACAACGTCTTTTGAAACTATGAACACAGGTTTCGGCACCGGAGTCACCGAGACGTACGCGCTGTCTTCATCAGATTCATCGCCTTGCTTGCCGTTTGTGTAATCCGCCCTCGCAGTGTTCGCAACTGAAGCTCCGCTGTTGATTGCGAGTCTTGCATATACGGTTTTTGAATCTCCGGCTTCGAGTGTGAACGTATTGTCCTCAATCTTGCTTTCAGAATTGCCGGCTGTTGAATAAAACTCATCGATTACGCCACCGCCAGTATAGTAGTCGCTCAGCGTAACTACCGCATCGCCTGTTCCGGTGTTTGTAACAACGATTTCGAACTCAAACGTCATTTCACTGTCGTTAGGTACGTTGAGGATTCTTACAAAATCATTGTTTGTATTGGCAACTCTGGCGCGCTTCGTTATCGTCACTTCGGCGTAATCGTCGGGCGGCGCTACTGCCAGCGCGGATGAAGTCGCCTCTTCATCGTCGCCGTATGTGACTGCCACGGTGTTCAGGTAAGCGCTGCTTTCGTATACTCCCACGTTGGACGGTATTTCCGCCGTCGCGTAGTAAGTCACGCTCGCTCCGGCGCCCAAAACACCGTCTGTCACTACTTTGCCGTCTGCGTCTTTAATATCCACCGGGGTTCCGTCTAATACGTCGGATATTTCAAACTCCACTTCCGCGTAGCCGACATTCCTGACGGTTATCTCATAGTTTATTTCCGTGCTATCGACATCCAGGTCGGCAAGCTTTGTCGTGCTGCCGTCTTCGAGCACTACCACCTTTTCGACTATGAGCCTGGAACTCGGAACTGGCGGTACTACGACATCCACAGGGATCAAGAGTGACGCGCCGGATCCTGTCAACTCTTTGCCATTCCATTTGCCTGACGCCGATACGGTGTTGCTGTAATTATTGGAGAGCGGCACTTCGCCAGTCGGCTCATCCAGTTTGTTCAGGGCTGACTCCGCAGCCTCGAAATCGCTTTTGAGCGTCGCTAATTCGCCGTTCATATCGCTCAAAGCATCAATGTAGCTGTTGTATAATTCGACATACGCGTTATATAGGGAGTCTTTAACATCAGCTTCCAAGGCTTCTTCGTAATCATCATTTGCTGCATCGGCTAATTCTTTTGCATCGCTTGTATCTGTAAGCGTTGGCTCTTCAGGCGGGTCTCCTTCCCCGTCCCAATCTGCAAGGGCGTCCTGATATTCCTGCGCTAAAGCCTCGTTTGCATTGATGATTGCCATATACGCGTCGTAAGCTGCTATGAATGCGTCGTATTTTTCGCCTACATCGATTTCGGGAGCATCTTCATACGCATCCCAAGCAGCTATCACGTCCGCATAGTCGTCGATTTCCGCTACCGCTAGCTCGTAATCGGCCAGCAAAGTCATGTAGGCGTCATACGTGGTATCGTATGCTGTCTTGGCCTCAAACCAGTCAAGATTGTCGTCAAGCCCCTCGAATAACTTGTCGTCCCATACATTCCCTGGAACTGTGATCGACACGAAGATCACGACCTTCCCGCCCGGAGCGATCGTGTATTCGCGATTTGCAAGAGCGGTTAAGCTGGTCAGCCCACGACGATACACATTGTCCTTGACACTCACGCTGTACCCGGTGTCGTTGCTGTACCCGGTGTCGTTAAAGTCAGTGAAGACATCGTCAACCTTGACTTCGCTCGCCGTCACCTCACTCGACTCGTTTTTGACGGTGATCATGAAGTGCAGCGTCGTATCTCCAGGATTCAGCGTTCCGTCGTCGTTGCAATTGAGCAATTTTTTACTTATTGAAAGGCTGGGTTTTTCAACAGTGATGCTCGCGCCGTCAGAACCATCATCTTCGGAGCCGTCTGCGTAAGTGACTTCCGCGGTGGCTGTGTTTGGAACGTTTCCGCTGTCAGTGTCTTGCACCGTGTATTTCGCGTAGAATACCGCTGTATTTTTATTTTTCCAAGCGGTCGTCCCTATGTTCACCGCGATGCCGTCGTCGCTAGACAGTCCTGTTACTTCCTCCGTACAGGCCGCGTCACTGTAGAACGTATTACCGACCAGATCGTCCGTCAGTTTCAGCGAATTTATAACCATATCGCCTGTGTTTGTGATGACGAATTTGTATACCGCCGTGTCCCCCGCGAGGTAGTAACCAGGGGCGCCGGGCGTTACGACTGATTTTTCGATTGTGAAACTGCCGGTCAGTTTTGTATTTGTGAAAGTTACGCTGGCATTATTATTAGCCGCTCCGATGGTGCCGCTTCCCGGGTCCTGCGCCACGTAGTTGGCCGGCCAGGATTCACTGCCATTCACGCCGGTTTCCGAAACGACGTACGTGGTTCCAAACGGCAAATCGTTAAATTCTATGCTATTGCCCGCTGCAAGGGTGAATGTGAATGTTTTGTTGTCATCGTCCTTGCTCGAACCATTGTTTGCGGTATAAGCAGTATTATAGTTATTCCCGCCGAATACTACAGTAAAGTCGAAGGTGTCACCTCCGAAGTCTCCGGCTGCCTTGGTGATCGTCAGACTCCCGATAAGCGGTACTTCTTTGAGTTGAATCTTACCGGTGCTTAATAGATACTGTGTGACAGAACCGTCGGCTGCCGCCCCGTTCTGTGGCGCACCGTCGTCTTCAACGAAATAGAACGGGTTGTTATCCAGTGGGTTGAACTTAGCGTAGTTCGGGTTCGTTGAACCGTTTACTGAATAATTTGCTGTGTTAGTGTAGAAAGTATCGCTGAGATTATCTGTGCTGACCACTGAACCCTTGAGTTTTACTTTAAAAGTAAGCGTACTGATGTCATGGTCATCTATTATTTCAGTGGACGAATCCAGCGTTTCAAGATTTTTAAAGCTCCATAACAGTACGCCGTCTGATAGTGTTACCCGCGTACTATCCTCGTTCGGCATGTTTAGAACTCCGGTCGTCTGATCCCAAGTGTAACCTGATGCGCTTATCCCATTGACGCTCTCAAGGGACACAAACTCGTAATCCGGGTCGATTTTGTCATAGATATGCATGTTCCCGCCAATGGGGTCGTTGTAGTTCAGTTTGCTCAACACCTGGGTGAACGCCCTTGTTATTGCCGCGGAAGTTGAGCCATGCGCGTTGATGAATGTATCCACAGGGTTAGTAAAGCCGCCGGCCGTTTGTATCTTATCTGTATAAGTTACAATGGTTCTACTAAGGCCATAAGGCGAATTGCTGTTGCCGGATGACCGCCTGTTTTCAATGCGGTATGAGTATGTGTTTATCGCGCTGTTTGATTTTGCTTTTATGAGATGCCCATTCTCGCTCGGGTCATTTATATATGTTGTGCGGTCCGCATCGCTGTCAAAGTAAAAATATCGCTCGATACTGCTTTCGCTCGATGTGGACGGGTTTGTAACGTCATTCGGGCTGGAAGTCAAACCGGAAACATTCGTTGAGACCGGCGCGCCCGCATTCCACCAGCGAAGCGTCCTGTTGCCCGTGGTTGACCATCTATTGTTAGTTCCCATGTTCTCCTGCTGCTGATACGCTCCGTATTGAAGCTGGTCGTTCTTTTTGGCGGACCATGTCGTACCGGAGAGCCTAGTCCGGAGATTGCCCATATACGTGGCGACGTCTGTGCCTGTTTCATTAAGGTTTGTCTCGTTGGGATTGATCGTTGCATATGCAAACGCTGTTTGCACAGTTTGTCTGTTAATGCCTGAGGTGCCGCTGTACGATACACTATCCAGATCGAAGCCTATGGTGAACAGTTCCAGATCCTCAATGCTGTTTTTGACTGTTTCCATGTACTTTATTGTGTAGTACACGCTATCGACCGTGGCATACGTCCCGGACGACTGTACTACGTGGCTGTCGGTTATATCTAAGTCCGCTATGCTCAAGTACCAACGGTTCGGCTGACCGTCAGTCATTAACACGATGACTGACTTACGTTCCGCATCCGCGCCTTCCCGCCCGTTAAGCAGTTGCTGCGCGCGATTCATGCCGGCCATGATGTTGGTGAATTGGCCAATAGAAATAGTGCTGTCGCTGCCTGACACAAAATCATTCGCAACAGCACTTGCGCCGTCCGCGCCGAACCAACCCCTTGACACAGCCGCCGTTTCAGCGTATTTGACGATCGCTATACGGTTGTAATACTCCGCCGTGTTGAGTTCTATCATCTTACGCAGGCTTTCAAGCGCCGCCGCTTCCATCCTGGACCGCTTGGAGTTATTTCCGCTGCCCATGCTGTTCGAGTAGTCGAGGACGAATATTATGTCGTATTCATCCGGGGCGTCTTTCTTTTCGACCGTCTCAAAGCGCCTGCTGATTGCTTCTAGCGTTATCAGAAACTCGCCAGTTTCAGAATCGCTTACGCTAACGTTTTTGTTAGTTACGACCTGTCCGGGTTCTAATGTATCGTCGCTCTTAATACCGGTAGTATTGACTGTCTCTGCGGTAGACGCGTCGATGGCAGCCGCGGTGTTCCCCTCCGCCAGCACATTCATTGGCACCAGCATTAAGACCAACAGCACCGCCATTAGCAGTGCTAGGGGTCTCTTAATTGTCTTTCTTTCGATCTTTTTCATTGTCAGAGTCCTTCTCTCTTTAATGTATTCTCGTTTGTTATCGGAGTCGGTGTTCTCCGTTTCGCCTCTTTGTTTTTGGAGTTGAGGTTCTCCTTTAATCCCGTCTCATCTTACTGTTCCTTCTTTCTATTCAATCTGGAGGTTGATTTTCACGCTTATTTGGTTCATTAGTTTTAATGTTTCGAGTTCGTACGATCTTATTATCAGTTCTGTTTCATATTCCCCCGTCTCCAGTGTTCTGTTCAGCGTGATGTCCTCAATGTACATTGCAGGAGCTACCAAGTCTGACTCATATATTGTTTCCCCGCTTTCCGCGAGGGTTATTTCAAATTTGAACCAACATGGATTGTCTTTCGGATTAAAGAGTTCTGCTTTTGCTTTTTGGCTGTCGCTCGAACCTTTTATGCTGTCATACTCTGGAATCTGTATCATCGTCCCGGCTCTTGGTTGTCCTGTGTCGTATGGCTCCGCGTTTTCATCGGGCTCCATGAAAGCTGACAGCGGCACTTGGGTTTGCGGAATGTTGATCCATCCGTCTTCCTCCTGCTCACGTGACAGCGGTCCTGTTATGATAACGGCCGCAAAAATAGCACAGCATAGGACGCTTCCAATCGCTGCTACCCGGCGCTTGGTTTTTCGCGTTCTCTCTGTTTTTATTTCCGCTGCGCGCAGCATTGCCTGCCTTGCGATATCCTTTGCATCAAACATTTCCTTCCCCCTTTGCTAATGATATTTTCAATATTTCCTATCAAATATTTGTGTATTTCTATTAAAAATAATACTTCTACGTTATATTAGTATGCGCAGAGAAGAAAAAGTCTAAAAATTTCTAAAAAAAATTTATGGTTCGCCCGAATAACAGCGCCGCTGTGCGGCAAGCATGTTTTCCCAGCGAACCATTAGCTAACGAGGTCATGTGTTCAAGGCATAAATGTCCAAGGCTTTTTCAGCAGACCGAAGCGGTTTTGCTGCAATATTGCAGGTCTCCCTGGCAGCATTATGAGAACCCTTTGGCTTCGAGCGCGATTCTCAGCGCTGCTTTTGCAGAGTATGCGAGGTTTTTTATCTGTTTTTCGCTTTTTCTCATTGCTTTTGCAGCCTGAGCGTAGCTCATGTCGTTAAAGTATAGTAACTGCAGCACTGTCTGGTATTCATCTTTGAGCTCAGGCATTGTATCGCGCAGCATCTGCCTGCTTTCTTCCTGCTCAACTAAGCTCTCCAGCGGTTCTGCGTCGTCTACCAGAAAATCTATGACTTCCTCGAATGACATATGGTTTTCGCGCATGCGCTCCTTCAAGTAGGTGGCGGAAGTGTTTCTCCCTATTGCGAATAGATACGTCTTAAAAGACGAGCCGCCTTGAAATTTTTTCTTGTTTACTATAAGCTGAGCAAAGGTTTCGACAGTAAGCCGCTTTGCTTCGTAGTTGTCACGGAGCATTCGGTTAATAAATCGGAAGAGATCGTCTTCATATATTTCTACCAGCCGTTCAAAGGCGCTTTCATCCCCCGCTAGAAACTGCCGGTATAGCTGCTCGCCTTCATCGCTCTGATTTGTATCATGCATTTCTTCTTGCGCGTCTTCAAATAAAGTACTCACTCGTTGCTTACCTGCTCACAATCTTCACTGCTTACTACATACCGCGGTCAGACAAATCGTTTGCTAAATATTCCGCTCAAGCGTGATTTTTCTTTTTTGGGGATATTTTTCTCGTTTTCGTCTTCTTCGGCGCTATCTATAGAATCTGACAATTTGTCTATTTCTTTTTGTAGTTTTTGCTCTTGATCTCTCACGCTAACCAAGCCATCCGCTGTTACGGCATCAATAGGCTCATTTGAGCTAGTAGTCGAGTCTGATGAACCGATATGCTTTCGGTTCCATCTTTCAACTTCTTTTTCAGCTCTCTGCATTTGTTTCTGCGAGTCCAGAAAAATAAGTTCTTCAGGAGTAACTCTTTCGATGCGCCCATTCGCAAACTCGACGATTGCCAATGAATATCTGGTTATTCCGCTCTGCTTATCGTCAGAAGATGTTTTTGGCGCAGTTATTGATACCTGCTCCCAGCAGTGAAACATCGCTTTTTCTCCTCTTACAGTACACAGCCTCATAATATGGACGCCCTCCAACAATGTCAGTAATTCAAAAAGGTCTACTTTTTTACAGTTTTTTTGGGTATTTACGCAAATTTTGTAAGAGTTTAGCACAGATTCTGGAAAAATGCAATCTTAACATGCAAGTACTCAATAATTATGCAAGTTCAAATTGGCTAAAGTATGCGAGATAAAACAGTATCTGCGAAGATACTGAGCTTCGCAGATACTGAGACTAAAGTTTCTCTTCTCCCTACTTTACTATCTCCCGAATCGCATTCACAGTCGCGTCCAGATCATAGCCATACTTCTTTCGGAGGTCAGGCCCGCTGCCGAAGCCGGCATATACTTGCGGGATGCCCAGCCGCTTGAACGCTTTGGGGAATACGCCGCGGTCCATCAGGCAGTCGGAAATCGCGCTGCCGAGGCCGCCGCTCATCAAGTGGTCTTCCAGCACCACTATCCTCTTGGTCTCTTCGGCGCAGCGGCATGTGAGCTCTTCGTCCAGCGGCTTGATGCTGTACATATCGACGACCCTCACCGATACGCCTTCCTTTTCCATTTCCGCTGCGGCTTCCAGAGATTGGAAAACCATTTCCCCATGGGCAAACACGGTCACGTCACTTCCATCACGGGCAATCTCACCTTTGCCTATTGCAAACTTGACGCTCCCCGGCTCATATATTACCTTGTCCGCCTTGCCCTGCGCAAGCCTGATGTACATCGGGCCCGGATGGTCGAGCGACGCGTAAATCACATCGCGCACCATGTTCGGGTCGCCTATTGAAAAGACGGACATGTTGACCATCGACTTCATTATGGATATGTCTTCCATGGCGTTATGCGTGGAGCCGCCGCCGGAAGTCAGCCCGCCCCCGGTGCCGATAAAGCGAACCGGCAGGTTTTGGTAGCAGACGTCAGTGCGCACCTGCTCGCAGGCTCTCATTGTCATAAACGGGATCATCCCCATGATAAACGGTATGTTTCCTTCGAGCGCCAGCCCCGCTGATACGCCGACGACATTCTGCTCGGCTATGCCGACGTCCACATACCTGTCGTTGCAGTCTTTTTTGAACAGCGAAAGCGCTGTTCCGGTGTCAGGCGTGAGAACCCACAAACGCTGGTCCTTCATGCCGATCTCATGCAGGGTATCTCCCACGATAGTTCTGGAGGACAGTATCAAATCCCCGAAATTCATTGTGATGCCCATTACTGCGCCCCCCTTCCCTCTGCGATTTCCGCCAGTGCTTTTGCCATGTCCTCTTCGCTGAGTGAGCCTGCGTGCCAGCCTATGTTGCGCTCCATGAAAGATACGCCTTTACCTTTGACCGTCGCGCATACAAGCGCTGTCGGCTTGCCGCTGTCATGTGCCGGAAGCCCATCCAGAGCTTTAACTATTTCAGACATGTTATGCCCGTCCAGCTCGACCACGTTCCAGCCGAAGCTGCGCCATTTGTCCGGGTATGGCTCTAGTTTGATGACGTCCTCGGAATGCGTCGTCATGAGCTGGCGGTTTCTGTCTATGATCGCGACCAGGTTCCCGAGACCGTAGCTGCTGCCGGACATCGCCGCTTCCCAGACCGAGCCTTCGCATGTCTCGCCGTCGCCCATGAGGCAGAACACCCTGTGGTTTTGCTTGCGCTGCTTCGCGGACATTGCCATACCGACCGCCATTGCGAGGCCGTGGCCGAGAGAGCCTGTAGAGCACTCGACTCCGGGCAGCTGCACCTTGCATGGGTGCATGCCGTAGGCGCTGTCCACTTTACCGTATGTCTGCACGATTTCGTCGTAATCGAAGAACCCGCGGATCGCCATTGTTATGTACATGCACACAGCGGCATGCCCTTTGCTGAGTATGAACCTGTCGCGCGCCGGCATGGATATGTCGCCCGGGTCGACGTTCAGCCCGTATTGGAACAGCGCGGTGAAGATATCCGCCACCGACAGGTCCCCTCCGATGTGGACGATGCCGTTGTATGTTCCGCATAAGGTCAGTAATTTTTTGCGCAGTTCGTACGCATAGTCTTCAAGCTGCGCAACCGTCGGTTTCGTTGGCATAGTTCCCAGCCCCCTTAATTTTAGTTTCAAAAATATTGTTTAGTATACCAACTGTAAGGGGCAGATTCAAGCAAATCGTGCAAATCGTGCAATGGCTCTTGTTTTTGCTTTGTTTGTGATGTAGAATGATTACTAATTCAAAAGGAGGATATGTCAATGAAAGGTTATAAACTGGTGTTATGCATCATCTGCGCTGCTGCTACGATCGTCGCCGCTGTCACTGCGATCGTCATTTTCCGAAACGAGATCATCGACTATTGCGCGGATCTGAAAGTGAAGTTCGACAGCAAAGTGCTGCGCCGCAACGGCGAGTATGCCGATTATGCCGACATGTAACGGCCGAAGCGGATGAGTAAGATTGCAATGACCACCCCCCTCGTCGAGATGGACGGGGATGAAATGACGCGTATCCTTTGGCAAATGATAAAGGAT
>Ga0082212_10001773_pt1 | contig 31801 bp, 25 predicted proteins | sample TergutNt197P3_FD_71548 | JGI IMG/M metagenome (GOLD analysis project Ga0082212, IMG submission 71548) | Neocapritermes taracua P3 segment gut microbial communities from Petit-Saut dam, French Guiana - Nt197 P3 | ecosystem: Host-associated > Arthropoda: Insects > Digestive system > Gut ...
CCGTATGGCCTGAAATCGACCCCTGCACCGCTTTGTACGTTAAAGGTTTTTATATGGTCGAAAACCACTTTTTCGCGGCATTTGGGGCATCGCTCCCTTTTCCCCTTGTCCGCCGTATTTCCCTTGAATGATAGCAAGAACCACCCGATATGCCTGCTCGTAACAAGCTTGTCTTTTAAGCGCCTGACTTCGATTTTGGCGGAATATCCTTTTCTCCACTCCTCAAGCAAATCGGCCGGTATGCTCAAAGAATCCGCGACTGAGTTGACAGACCTTGATCGCGCATACGAGATCGCGACCGAGCGGAGGATAAACTCCTCGTCGTAATCGTTTGAATTGCCCGTGTTTTCCTCATCGTTCATTGGATTGCCCTCCTTATTAAGCCTGCTTACATTATATCGCAATGTGGAATTGTTAGGGGGTTTGAATGGTTTGAATCATGGTAATTTATTTATTGCGTGCGGTGCCTCTTGACCTGTCTGATATGTAGATTGACAGGAAATCGCGAAAAAATGTCCGAAATCAGGACTTATGTATGGTTTTTTGCAAGCAGATATCCTGTAAAATGACTATATATGGAAAATCTAAGGCTTTTTGATGCAAATGTTGCCTAATATTTCCAAGTAAACGAACACAAACCATACATAAGTCCACTTTTCGGACAAAAAATAGCAGAATCACGGCAGAGCTTGGCCGAAGCCTGTGTGAACAGTTTGAACAGCGTGAACAGACGTGAACAGCGTGAACAGTAATAGACGCCCTCGGCGCTCGGTGTCCCGCCGCAACTGACCGCAACTGATTGAAGGAATGAACCAGAGCCAATAATAGTTTATAATCGGTTTATGGCGCAATACATAGTAAAAGCGTTTTGGGATGAAGAAGCAAATGCATGGCTTGTGGTATGAAAGGATATAAGATGTTTGGAAAATTGAACCACATTGGGATTTTTGTTGAGGAACCGGAGGTTGCTATCGATTTTTACACCAATGTATTGGGCGGGGAATTATTATTCACCATTTATAATGAATCAGACGGCGAGAATATTTCCATGATAAAAATGGGGGACTATCATATTGAATTGATCCAGCCGCCGGAAGGCGCCGAAGAAGCGCCGGAGGCAGCACGCAGGACGCGCAATCATTTCGCGATCGAAGTCGAAGATATTCAGGCTGCGGTAAACCACGTGAAAAGCCACGGGTACGTGCTGGAAGAAGAAGGCATTTACTACGTCCCGGAATTCGGCGATAACAAGACAAACCTGAACGTGGCTTTCTTCCATGGACCGAGTGGGGAACGCATAGAGTTTTTCCAGTATGTATAATGTATTTACAACGGCAGAGTGTGCGAAAACAGCCCGGGAGCAAACACGGCGATATAGGCGACGGGCGATGGCTACCCGATGGCTACCCGAATAGGACAATTTTGGTATAGCCTTGATATGACGGTTTCAACTAGATATACTGGTTTATATTATTGGCCTATCTTGTGATGGCAACGCGAATAGTAAGAATAGGATTTTTAGGAGTTTGAATCATGGCAAATTTTTGCGCAACGTGCGGAGCGGAAATAAATGAGGGGTCAAAGTTCTGTAAGGGCTGCGGGGCCGCAGTAGAAGCTGAGGCGCAGCCTGCCTACCAGCCGCCGTCACCGCAGCCGGGCGGGTACGCGCCGCCCCCGCAACAGGCGCCGCAATATGACGGGCAGCCTCCGCAACAGGCGCAACCGTATGCCGGGCCGCCGCAACAGCCGCCGCAATATGACGGGCCGCCCCCGCAACAGGCGCCAGTAGGGGACGCCGCCCTCGGCGTCCCGCCAACCGTGGCGCAGCCTGCCTACCAGCCGCCGCCGCAACAGGCGCCGCAGGGGTACGTCCCGCCGCAACAAACGCCGCAGGGGTACGCGCCCCCGCAGCCGCCAAAGAAAAAATTACCGACATGGCTCCTCATTGTAATCATAGCGGTTGCGGCCATCGTATTCTTTGGCATTATCGGAGTTCTAAGCCAGGACAGCGATTCAGACAGTGACGCCTCTGATTCGGAAGTAGTAGAAATAGATGTTGATGATGATAGTGATGCCGATGATGTCGGCGATTCCGGGGACGCAGGCGACGCTGACGATGACGGTGATGCCGACGATGCAGACGACGCCGGATCCATGCAAATTACACAATTCACTGACGATCCAATCGTTGTCGGCGAGGGGACGGATTTCCCGCTGCAGGGCATGCTTTCCATACCCGATGTAGAAGGGAAGGTGCCTGCCGTGGTTTTGGTACATGGGGACGGCTTTTTTGATATGGACGAGGAAACAGACGGGAACAAGCCGTTTCGCGATATCGCGGAGTATCTGGCGTCGCATGGCATCGCGGCGATCCGCTATGACAAGAGGTCTTTCAAGTATTACTGGCAGATGAAGGAAAAATATGGCGGCGGTGTGACAGCAGTGGAATCACAAATCGAAGACGCTGTGCTGGCGGCGGAATTGGTGAAATCCGACCCTCGTATTGACGAAAACAAGGTCTTCATCCTGGGGCACAGCAAGGGGGCCGCGCTTGCCCCTAGGATACACACAGAAGGCGGCGGTTTCGCCGGGATAATAGCGATGTCCGGGACGCCGCGCTCAATATTTGATTTCAGCTTCAACGAATATTTGGAATATGCCGCAACGATGCCTGAGGGGAAAGAGAAGGATGAGTACCTGGCAGAGATTGAAGAGCGTGTTGAAGAATACAGGGACAGAATAATGAGCATGCCTGAAGACGAGGCGAAAGAAACAGATTTGGGCGAATTCACATACTACTACGTCCAGGAATATGAAAACCACCTGCCAACAGAATATATCAAGGACATTTCAATACCGTTCCTCATACTGCAGGGTTCGGAAGACTTTGCCGTGAGCGCGATCGTTGACTTGCCCGCGTGGCAGGATGCGCTGGCGGGGCGTAGCAACGCGACGTTCAATCTGTATGAAGGGCTGAACCATTTCCTGTTTCCATCAGCAGGCTATGGCAAGGATGAATGGGAAAAAGAATACTCCGCGCCGGGGCATACCGACGGGCAGGTCCTGGAAGACATAGCGGACTGGATACTTTCAAATTGAATGCCGGCGGCAAGCAGGGCTTCCGGACTTATTGATCAATTTGCAGGTCGCTCAACAGTTTTACGCCTAAAACCGTTGCGGGTATTCGGTAATTTGGCGCCAGGTTTGACAGCACGACCACAGCGATTTGCCTGTCAGGGTCAAAACCAAGATAGCTGTTAAAATCGCCTGTCCCCCCGTTATGCCAAACGATATTGTTTTCTGAGTCTATCATCCATGCCGCCCCTATCGAATCCATACGTATATTCATTTTCGCGTAGGCCGCAGAGGTCGCGTTTATTTCAGCAAGAGGCCCATGCGTGCCGGACAGATATTCCGGAAGCCCCTCCATTTGCATTTGTGCGTATTTCAGCATATCTTCTATGGTAGAGGTCAACGCTCCAGCGGGCAGGTATGCGTCATTTTCGGCCCAATCCCAATACCCTGTGAGGTCGCCGGAGCCGCCTTTAACCATTGTCTGTTTCAGGCCAAGCTCCTCTTGAGCAAATTCATTGACAAGTAATGTATAGTCTTTTTCATAGACCTTTGACAGCACCGCGCCGACGACGGATATGCCAAAATTGGAATAGGCAAATTTATAGTCACGGTCTTTCAAATTCGTTTTCCCGATACGTTTTATCAGTGTTTCCACAGAAATCCCGCAAAAACTATTTCTGCCCGCGAAGAAATTTGAAACCATCGGCGTCTCAGGATAATGGCTTTTGTACCCGGACGTGTGCGTGATGAGCCGCTGTATTGTGGGGTAATATTCTTTTTCCGGCAAATCAAGATACTTATCTATACTGTCTCGGAGATTTATTTTCCCTTCGCCGACCGCTTTGAAAAGCAAAGACGCCGTAAACGTCTTTGTCATCGACCCGATTTCGTAAATATGCTCAGTTTGCGGGAGTATTATTCCATCTTTGCCATACACTGTATAGCTTATTTCCCCATTATTGATCATGCCAACCGTAATAACAGCCTCGTCATTATTGCCCGTCATGTAAGAGAGCATATCCTCAAATGTCATTTCCGGGATTTGGTTGAGACGGTATGCACTATAGGCAAAAAAGCTGCCCGCCCCGACTGCGACGGCTGCAAGGATAATGCCAATGATCAACATCGCTTTCTTTCTCCGTTTCCACCCTGGTCTTTTCGCGTCCCCCGCGGGCAAGGGCGAAGCGACACGCTTAAAAATATATGGCATGCCAGCATTATACCGTAATTGAGAATTGTTTTGGCTGGAAGCCGGCATTTTGCTTTTCAGCTATGAGATTTTATTGCGGTTCTTTCGTCTTGATATGCGTAACCTTGATATAACGATTTCAACTATATAAGATTTTATTGCGGTTCTTTCGTCTTGATATGCGTAGCCTTGATATAACGATTTCAACTATATAAGATTTTATTGCGGTTCTTTCGTCTTGATATGCGTAACCTTGATATAACGATTTCAACTATATAAGATTTTATTGCGGTTCTTTCGTCTTGATATGCGTTACCTTGATATAACGATTTCAACTATATATACTGGTTTACATTATTAAGGGAAAAGGTGGAGCAGATGAACAAGAAAGCAAATACAAAGTGCCAATGGTTTTATAAGTATCCGATCGGGACGCTGGGCATCGCGGAAGAGGATGGGTATATCGTTCAGGTATATTTCTCGGGCGGCACAAAGGAAAGGGGCCTTCAGGAATTCAAGGCCTGGGAAACAGATCTGATCGTGGAAACCGGCAAACAGCTCCGCGAATATTTTGCGGGGGAGCGCAGGGAATTCGACCTGCCGCTCCGGTTCAAAGGGACCGAATTCCAAAGGCAGGTCTGGGAGGCGCTGCTCACTATCCCGTACGGGGAGACGTCAAGCTATGGCATGGTCGCGGAACAGATCGAAAGGCCGAAAGCCGTCCGCGCGGTCGGCATGGCCAACAACCGCAACCCTATCGTGATCATCTGCCCATGCCACCGCGTCATAGGCAGCGACGGCTCGCTGACCGGCTACGGCGGCGGACTCCCGGCAAAGCAGTACCTGCTGGATTTGGAGAAGGGGCGGTAATGATTGATAGTTTATTATTATTTTAAAATCGTCGAATTTACGCTTTTAAAAAGTTGCATTTTTATTGACTTTGGTTTTTCATGCTCGTATGATTTAGACAATTTCACATAACTTATTGACAATAGCATATCTGATCCAGACCGTAGCATTTTCGAAGGAGACAACACAGAGCAAGCGAAAGCATTCACAGCAAACAGCAGCAGTAATATGGGTGAACCGGGGCATTGGCTTGCCTCATCGAATCAAACGCCCAAAGGTTCAAGGGAGTCGATCCTGACACAAAAAGAACCGTCCCCCTTGTGTTCCAGAGAGGGAAAAGGTGGTAAACATGAAGAAAATCCTGATTGACGACGCAAAATGCATGGCGTGCCATACATGCGAGATTGCGTGCTGTATTGCGCATTCCCGGTCGGGGACGCTGTACGGCGCCATCGCAGAGCAGGCGCTTCCTGCGAGCGGGATGCATGTAGAGCCGGGCGGGGGCGGCAGGGGGTTCCCGCTGGGGTGCAGGCATTGCCAGGACCCGCAATGCGTCAGGGCATGCGTCACAAAGGCGCTGTCCATGAACCCTGAGGGGGTGATCGTGTGCGACAAGAAGCGGTGCATCGGGTGTCTGATGTGCTTCATCGCGTGCCCGTTCGGCGCGATCGAGGAGGGCGTCAAGGAGGCCGAGGCGTACAGCATCAGCAAGTGCGACCTGTGCGAGGCGTCGGGCGATGAGCCGGCCTGCGTGAACGCGTGCCCGACAAAGGCGCTCGTCTTTGAGGAGCCTGACAGCTTCAGCAAGAATAAGCGGATCAAGTACCTGGTGGAGATGGCGGCCTCGTCTGAAGCGGCGCCGGCGCAAGAGTGATAGATAAGGAGGCAAGGAAAATGAGTGACAACAAAGGATGTTTCTGCCAGCAGACGATAGACCCCGCAGCTGCTGAGATGCTTGAAAAAGCGGGCCGCGAAAAAATCGAAACGGCATGGGACAGATATGAAAAACAGCAGCCGCAGTGCGGGTTTGGCGACCTTGGGGTCTGCTGCCGCAATTGCCTCCAGGGGCCTTGCAGGATCAACCCCTTCGGCGAACCAAAAGAGGGCATCTGCGGGGCGGACGCCGATCTCATCGTGGCCAGGAACCTTTTGCGCACGATAGTGGGGGGCGCTTCTTCCCACGCGGACCACAGCTATTCGGCCATCAAGTGCCTGAAGGCGGCGGCCGAGGGCTCGGCCCCGTACCCGATAGCGGGGACGGACAAGATCAAATCCGTCGCGGCCAAGCTGGGGATAGAGACGGAGGGCAAGGCCGACAGCGACGTGGCGCTTGAGATAGCGCTTGCCGCGCTGGAGGACTACGGCTCGTATTCCGACGAGCCTATGAGATGGCTTAAAGCGACGGTCTCGCCCGGGCTTTATGAGGCGTGGGAAAAACTCGGCATACTGCCGAAGAGCCCGGACCGGGAGATAAGGACGGCGATGCACCAGACCTCGATGGGCGTGGACGGCTCGCCTGTGAACGTGCTCCTGTCGTGCCTCAAGCTGGGGCTTGTCGACGGGTACGCAGGGCTGCAGATAGGCACGGACATACAGGACATACTCTTCGGCATCCCGTCGCCTGTAAAATCGGAGGCAAACCTGGGCGTGCTGAGCGAGGACAAGGTCAATATCATCGTCCACGGCCATATGCCCGAAGTATCGGAAAAGGTCGTGGAATGGGCAGGGAAGCTGGAGGATGAGGCGAAAGCCGCCGGGGCCGCCGGTATCAATATCGCCGGCATCTGCTGCTCAGGCAACGAAGTGCTGATGCGCCAGGGCGTGCCGCTCGCCGGCAATTACCTGAGCCAGGAGCTGGCCATCATCACAGGGGCCGTCGAAGCCATGGTCGTGGACGTCCAGTGCTTCATGCCCTCGATTACAAAGGTCGCGTCATGCTACCACACAAAGGTAGTCACGACGTCGCCGATTGGGCAGCTCCCGGACGCGGAGTATATCCCGTTTGAGCCGGAGAGCGTGGACGAAAGCGCGCAGAAGGTCGTGCGCCTGGCAATCGAGGCGTACAAGGACCGCGACGCCGCGAAACTGCAGATACCGCAGCACAAGTCCGAGGCCTGGGGCGGCTTCAGCGTCGAGTCTATCGTCGGCGCGCTGGCCGCGGTCGATCCAGAAAACCCATTAAAGCCGCTTGTGGACAATATAGTGGCCGGCAATGTGTACGGCGCGGTCGGGGTGGTAGGATGCAATAATGTAAAAGCAACGCAGGACCAGACGACTGTGGAGATGGTCAAAGACCTTTTGGCGCATAATGTGCTTATCGTCGCTACTGGCTGCACGGCGCACGCGCTTGCGAAGTACGGCTTCCTTTCACCTGACGGCGCGAAGAAGTACGCTGGCGAAAAGCTTCTGGCGGTGCTTACTGCCGTGGGCGAGGCCGCGGGCCTGGGCGGGCCGCTTCCGCCTGTGCTCCATATGGGCAGCTGCGTGGACAACTCCCGCATAGGTGACCTTCTGGGCGCGCTGGCGGGCTATCTTGGAGCCAATATCAAGGATTTGCCTGTGGCCGCTTCGGCGCCGGAGCTGCAGCATGAGAAGGCCGTCTCTATCGGTACTTGGGCGGTCGCGATGGGCGTGCTTACGCATGTAGGCGTGGTTCCGCCCGTGCTCGGCGGACCGCTTGTCGCGAAGGTGCTTACAAGCGATATCGAAGGGCTGACAGGCGGCAAATTCTATGTCGAGACCGATCCGCACGAAGCGGCGACGGGCATACTGGCGCATATCGAAAGCAAGAGAAAGGCGCTGGGGATATGATACTGTCAAAGGAAAAACTTGACGGGCTGCTGAGCGCATACCCGCGGGACAAGAGGCACGCCCTGGCAGTCTTCCAGGATATACAAAAGGAATGCGGGTACCTGCCCAGAGAGCATATCGTGGACGCGGCCGCGTACCTGGGGCTGCCGCTTTCCCAGGCTTATGCCATGGCCACGTTTTACCGGTCGTTCAGCCTTGAGCCGCGCGGGAAGTACGTCATCAAGGTCTGCGACGGGACGGCCTGCCATATCAAGGGGTCGGTGGGCGTGCTCGGCTGCCTTGAGGGGCTGCTGGGCACAGGGCCTGGCGGCATGGACAAAGACGGGCTGTTCACGGTAGAGACGGTCAATTGCCTCGGGGCCTGCGCGCTTGCGCCTGTGATGCAGATAGGAGATGAATACTACGGCGGCCTGACAGAGGAGGCTATTGCCGAAACCATCAACGGCTTTCGGGAAAAAGAGGCAGAGGAAGTGGGCGTATGAAAAGGACTATTTTGATCTGTTGCGACACCGGCTGTGTAGCCAGCGGGAGCCGGGCTGTCGCCGATGCTTTCAGGGAAGGAATATCGCTTGGGGAAGCGGACGCTTCGGTCGAAACGTCCGCCAAGCGAACCGGCTGTCACGGCTTTTGCGGGAATGGCCCGGTCGTAAAAATAATGCCCGACGATATCTCTTATTACCGGGTCAAACCTAAAGATGCGGCGGAGATCCTTCTCAGTCTGGGAGGCGCGCCGGTTGAGCGGCTGCTTTTCAAAGGCGATGACGGGGGCAGGGTAGAGGGCCGGGAAGGCAACCCGTTCTATGCCCCGCAGAAAAAACTGGCGCTGAGGAATGTCGGCGAAATAGACCCCGAAGAGCTGGAAGACGCCCTTGCGCGCGGCGTGTATGACTCGCTGAAAAAGGCCCTTTCAATGACGCCGGACGAAATCATTTCGGAAGTGGAGAAATCCGGCCTGCGCGGCAGGGGGGGCGCCGGCTTCCCGACCGGTAAGAAGTGGCGCATAGCGTCCGGCTATGACGCCTTCCCCAAGTACGTGATAATGAACGGCGACGAAGGCGACCCCGGCGCCTTCATGGACCGCTCGATGCTTGAAGGCGACCCGCACAGCGTGCTTGAGGGGATCGCCATCTGCGCCCTTGCAATAGGGGCGGAGGAGGGCTTCCTTTATATACGCGATGAATACACGATGGCGCTGCGCAGCGTGAAGAAGGCCATCGCGGACGCGGAGCAGGCGGGGTTCCTGGGCGACTCTATTATGGGCAGCGGTAAAAGCCTGCGCCTGAATGTGGTGCGCGGGGGCGGCGCGTTTGTCTGCGGCGAGAGCTCGGCCATGATAGCCTCCATTGAAGGCGGGGTCGGGGAGCCGCGCGGAAAATACATAAGGTCAACGGAGCAGGGCCTCTTCGGTCAGCCGACGGTTATGAACAACGTGGAGACCTTCATCAACATCCCGCTGATCATCAGGGACGGGGGCGAGAGTTTCGCAAAGATCGGGACCGACGGCAGCAAAGGGACCAAGGTCTTTGCCCTCGTCGGGAAGGTCAGGAGAAGCGGCCTGATCGAGGTCCCCATGGGCGCGACCCTGCGCGAAATAGTATTTGATATCGGCGGGGGGATCCCGGGCGATCGCAGGTTCAAGGCCGTCCAGACAGGCGGGCCATCCGGCGGGTGCCTGCCGGAGTCGCTGCTCGACGCCCCGGTGGATTTCGACACCCTCTTAAGCTACGGGAGCATGATGGGTTCAGGCGGCATGATCGTAATGGACGAGGGCACATGCATGGCCGAGACGGCGAGGTACTATGTGGAATTCCTGGCAAAGGAATGCTGCGGGAAATGCGTACCCTGCAGAGAGGGCCTGCGCTGGCTGCTGAAGATCCTCACCGGCATATGCGAAGGTGAGGGGATGCCCGAAGACCTGGAAACGATGGAGAGTATCTGCGCGACATTGACAGAAGCCTCCAGGTGCGGCCTGGGCAAGACCGCCGCGAACCCGGTCATTACGGCCATAAAGTATTTCCGGGATGAGTTCGAAGAACATATTACGCAAAAACGATGCCCGGCAGGCGTTTGCGGGATGGGAGCGGCAAAATGAATATCATCATTGACGGAAAAGCATGCACAGCCGAGCCCGGCCAGTCCGTAATGGAAGCGGCGCGGCTAAACGGCATTGACATCCCGGCCCTGTGCCACCATGAGGCGCTGCCGGGCCAGGCGTGCTGCCGCCTTTGCGTGGTGGAGGCCGAAGACGCAGGCGGAGGGCGCAGCGTCGTCGCTTCCTGCACGTACCCTGCACGTGAAGGCATAAGCATCTATACGAAAACGGAAAAGATACTGGCTATCAGGAAAACCATCCTGGCCTTTCTGAATGAACGCGCGCCTGACGCAGAAGGAGCGCTGCAAGCATACTTACAGGAATATTGCGTGGCCGGCCACGGACTCAGGTTCAACGAGGCAAAAGACGAAAAGTGTATACTGTGCGGGCTTTGCAGCAAGGCGTGCGAGGACATGGAGATCTTTGCGATCCAGACAACCATGCGCGGTATTGACAAGATCGTCGCCCCGCCGTTCCGGGAGCCTCCGGAGCCGTGTGTCGGCTGCGCCGCCTGTGTGCGCGTATGCCCGACCGGTGCGGTGGAATGCACAGAGGAGGACGGGCGCCGCACGATCTGGGGCAAGACGTTTGAGCTTGTGAAGTGCGCCTCTTGCGGGGAGCCTTTTGCGACGGCAGAAGAGATGGAGTGGCTGAAGGGAAGGCTTCTTGACACGGATCTGAACCTTGAGTACTGCCCCAGGTGCAGAGGGAAGGTGAGCGCAGGCGCCCTGGCCTGAGCCTGCGGGAAACGATCGCGGCCCGGTTGCATTGCGAAAGAAACTGGATTAATATAGGGAAAGTGCGTCCGGCGCGTGTCGGGCGCTTTTAATCGGAGGTTTTGCAATGCACGATGAGGTTTTTCAGAAGCGGTTGAAGGTTGCGGTAATTATTTTTGCGGCAGTGGCGGCGTTCACTGGCTTTTATTCGGGCGCGATCGATTCGATCATAGCGAATTATTTCAAAGAGGCGTATGACGTAACAGCGCAGCAGCGCGGTTATATAGAGGTGCCGCGTGAGCTGCCGGGCATCGTGTCGCTCTTTGTCATTACGGCGTTTTCGTTCTTAAGGGACATAAGGACGGCTATCATCGCGCAGGTCTTCGGCGTCATCGGCCTGGTCGTGCTCGGCGTCTTCCATCCAAGCTTCGGGATCATGCTGGTATTCCTCTTTGTGTTTTCCCTTGGGCTGCATATGTTCATGCCGCTGGGCGACAGCATCGGGCTTTCGCTGGCGACGCGTGACAATATGGGCCGTATACTCGGCATGTTCAACAGCGTACGGATGGCGTTCGGGATGGTAGCGGGGCTGGTCTGCTTCTTCGGGTTCCGCTCGGGCTTCTTCCATTTCGACACGCCTGTAACGATATTTTTGATCTGCGCGGGCTGTTTCCTCATATGCGCGATCCTGCTTTTCGCCATGCATGCGCAGATCGGGACGGAAGTCGAGAGCCGGACCGAAGCGTCGAAGATGATTTTCCGCAAGGAATACATACGTTATTACATACTCTGCGCGCTGTTTGGCGGGCGTAAGCAGATTATGTATGTATTCAGCCCCTGGGTGCTGATCGCGCTGCTGGGCTTCACGGCGGATAAAATGTCGATCATCGGCGTTATCGGCTCATTCATCGGGATCTTTTTCATACCTTTTATCGGCAAGCTGATCGACCGCATGGGGAGCCGGAAGGTCATGCTGATCGAAGCGGCATGCTTCATGGTGATCTACGTCGCCTACGGTTTTCTCAGCAAAGGGGTCAACGAGAATACTGTCGTCATTGCCGGCATCGGGATGTTCTTCGTATATGTTCTCATCATAAGTGACAGGATGTCCGCGCAGTTCTATATGGTGCGCTCTATCTATCTTAAGTCGATTGCGCTTACGGAGGAGGACGTCACGCCGTCGCTTTCAGTCGGCATGGCCATCGACCACGTGCTTGCGATCATCGGCGCTTCCCTCTGCGGAATAGTCTGGGACGCATGGGGCCCGGAGTGGGTCTTCATCATCGCCGGCGTTCTGTCGGCGGCCAATTTCATCGTAGCACTCGGGATCAAAAAAGACGCGGTTATCGACAAAACGGCATAATTAAAGCCCCGGCGTTGAAAGCCCAGTATTTCACCGCCGGGGCTATAGCTTTAAGGACTTGTTTGTCCCGGAAGCCGTTATGACATTATTATTGCGGGTTCTGCGGGCCGTTCTGGCCGTATTGACCGTAGCCGTATGCCTGCGGCTGCCGTTTTGGCATGCAAAGCCATGCGATGAAGTAGATCAGCAGGCCTGCGCCATGGCAGAAGATGAGGACGACCGCAATGATGCGCAGTATCGTCGGGTCTATGCCGAAGTATTCACCGAGGCCGCCGCAGACGCCGCCGATCACCTTATTGCTCTCTGATTTGTAAAGCCTCTTGTCCTGGTTTTCCATTTTTCCTCTCCTTTATCATTTTCACTGTTTTTATGATTTGCAGTTTACATGGTGAACCTGAAACGCTTATTGAATAAGGATTAAAACACGATTAAACGTGGTGCACAGGAGCTGTTTAATGTGGATTTAAATGGGTATATATAAAGCAGAAAACAGATGGGGATGGATCAGGAAACACAGCAAAAGATTATATATAAAACCCACCAAAAGAGCACAACCAGAAAGTTGAAATAGATGCCAGGCTGGAAGGAGGCATGGAAGATGAAAAAAATACCACTTATGATGGTTCTCAAAGGCGACGTCGAGTACGATGATAGTGAGTTCACTACTGACAGGGCTGAATTCTCCAAGTTGTTTATCAAAGCAAAGGATATGACCGACGAGGAGAAAAAGCGCTGGGACGAGACACTTTATGTAGATTCGCTGTTTGGCGCGGCCATGTACCTGATAAAGGCAGCCATAAACGAAATCGATGCAAGCGGGATGCCACTGATAAAGCAGGTGGACATGTACATGCAGATGATGGAGGCCATCACGACAAGGCCGATATTCAAAATGCTCGAACAGTACGAAGCCATGACGATACCGACCGAAGCAGGCTTGCTGAACTGATGTCAATAAATGGCTTGCCGGGTCACTACCCTTGCCCGGCCGGCTGAATAAATACCCTCGGATCGATAGATCCCTGACATCCCGGACTTTCGGCCCGGGATCCTTCTTTTTCAAATAAAGCGGGTCAGATCGGCAGGTGGTCGGGCAGGTGGCCGACGACGATCAGCTGTCTTTCCTTGTCGTAGAAAAAATAGATGCGGAGCAGGTTCTCGCTGTCATTACCGACCTTTAAATGCAGGTCCAACCGCCGTTCTTTCGGTTTCCCTGTGTTGCCGGGGTCGTATTTGACCCTGTATTCAGGCTTCGTGCCGGCGGCAACGCCTGTCAAAGGGCTTACGTCAAACGGGCGCCCGTATTTCAGGCTGCAGTTTTCGCCCCGTTTTTCTTCATCGATCTTGCCTGTCACTTCCAGATAATAGTCTGTCGCAAGGTATTCAAGCGCGTCGCATATGAGCTTCAGGTCGGCTTTTTCAGCGCCGGTTTTTTTCAGGCAGTCCTGGGCCCTCTTGTGCATTGCCATCCTGTCCGGGAAACGGCTTTCCACCCACCCGGCGACTTTTGCAAGTGAAGACGGGCGGGCCTCAAGTGTTTTCAGCCATGCGATATATTCGTCCTTTTGGGCCATTGCCGCAATGATTCTTTCTTCACGCTCTTTAAATGTCCGGGTCAAATTGATATTCTTTTGCTCAAGCCCTTTTACATTTTCTATATATTTCTCTATCTCTTTGTCTTTAGCTATTATCCTCTGCTGAAGGACAGCCTCTTTGCGCGTGTGTTCTTTAAGCTGCGATTGATGGCCTTTTTCAAGGTCGGTCACTACTTCCTCTGTTGAATCGTGCTGGCGAAGCAGCCTGTCAAGCTGTACGATTGATGCTTCCGGTACAAATATGCAACCCCCGAAGTCGAAGTCCTTGCCCTTGGGGAAAGCGCCGGTGTAGTCATTGATTTTTTCGCAGATGCCAGTCGTATCCTTTTTGACGCGGTTGTACGAAAAACGCTGGATTCCGCTACCGAATTCAATGGGGTCGATAATAATGATCTCACCGTTGTCTATCCGGATTTCGCATTCTTCTTCAAAGAACTTGCGCATCAAAGGATCCAGGGTGAAGTACTGCGCGAACCCCATCCGGTAACGCGGGAGCTTTGCGAGGGTCTGCTTGATCTTCGGTTCGATCAAAGTCTCGCTTTCACTGAACGCGTCCGCGATCTCGTTGCCCAGTGTGACGATACTGTCAAACAGCACATTCTTGATGTCAGCCGCTTCCTTTAAGTATTGTTCCATATGGGCGACAATATCCCGGTCGCCGGTATTATCGGCTTTGTCGTCTACGTCTTCGCTGTACTCAGAAATAATGACGGCCGGGGCCATGCGGTACTCATCCTCGATCCAGTCCGCAAGCCTTGCGACATGGCCGGGGAATTTCACATAGTGTGCCTCGTCCTTTAGTTGCCAGCCTTCCTGCCACAGCCCGGCGTCTTTGTTGCGGGCGATATTCTTGATGCAGCTGTACCTGTAGACCTCACACTCGGCGTCGGTGCCCTCGGGCTCGGATACAACGGTCAGAAACCCGCATTCAACGCGGCCATCGTCAATGCGGTAAGAGATATTTGTCTCGAACAGGCGCCCGGGCACGGGGGCCCTCCCCGGCCGGCCCGTGCCGGGGCTCGGACCCAGGTCAGGCTCTTCAAGTTGCAGGGTCCATATGCGTTCTTCGGAAAGCCAGATGATTTGAAGGTGGTAGCCGACGTCCGAATAGCCCGACGACAGCTGGTCCAGGGAAAAGGTTTTCGCCTCCTCCGGGCCCGGCAGCTTGAGCGCTTCGGGGATGTCGATTTCGCGGAACCTTTCACGCAGCCACGCCGCTGTCTCAAGGACGCAGATTTTCAGCACGGTCTCGGGATCCGAGGACTCCTTGCCGGCAAGCGCGTAGAGCTGGTATGCCGGATAGCTGACGTTCGGCATCAGCAGTACAGGTTTGAAGTTTTGCGAATCGTTTTCCATATTATGCGACTCGGTTTCCACGTTTTGCGACTCGGTTTCCATGTTTTGCGAATCTTTCTCCATATTGGGCATGCAGTTTCCGTTGTTTCGTAAGCGGTCGATCGTGGCCGGTTGTTTCTATTAGGTTTCTATTATAGTACATTTTTGCAGTGTTAGACTTCGGAAGGGTTTGATAAGTATAGTACATTATTGCAGTGTTAGACTTCGGAAGGGTTTGACAAGCGCAGGTTTGCGGAAGACGAGGGGGAAGCCCACTTTTGCCCCGTATTTTGCCCCGCTATGCTCCATCTGAGCCGTCTGGGTTGCAAATTGGCAGGCAATCATAAAAAAATGGCACGAATTCGAAGTTTTGTTTGATTAATGGAATAATTTGGCACGCAATATCGCCTACAGAGATACATTTCAGGCAAAACATGGGAATAATGCTGTTATTTGCACCCATATATTGGCAAAAAACGAACACAAATCAAACAGAACTTCGATTTTGTGCCAAAAAATCGCCGGGGCAAGAGCGTTTCCTGCTCCGCTCGAAATAAAGGCGCTCTTCCAGGTGGTATTCGCACAGTCTGCCGGCTCCTGCGGAAGACAAAAGACAAAAGGGGACGGTTCCTGCGTCTTAACTATTCGTAAATAATCACTTGTGGTAATATGGGTTCGGCGAAGGCTTGGTGCCGTTGATAATCAGGTGAAGGCTTGGGTCCGTTGATAATCAGGTGAAGGCTTGGGTCCGTTGACAATCAGGTGAAGGCTTGGGGCCGTTGATAATTGGTTGAAGGCTTAGGGCTGTTGATAACAGGGAGAAGAGATGGCGGATAGGATCAAGACTGCGTGCAGGGCGTGCCACGGAGGGTGCGGCGCAATTGTTACTGTGGAGGACGGAAGGGTCGTTGGAATCGCGCCCGACCCGGATGCGCCGCTGAGCAAGGGGCGGCTTTGCCCCAAGGGACTTGCGGGCGTGGAGCTGCTCTACGACCCGAACCGGCTGAAATACCCGATGAAGCGCGCGGGTGAGCGCGGCGCCGGGGAGTGGTCGCGTATAACGTGGGACGAGGCGTACGATATCATTGCGGATAATATCGAAAAGGTGCGGCGCGATTTTGGCATCCAGTCGGTTGCCCTTGCGCAGGGGACGGGCAGGCACCACTTCAACCATATGCCGAGGTTTGCGCACACTATCGGGACGCCGAACTGGTTTGAGCCGGGGACGGCGCAGTGCTTCTTCCCGCGGATCACGAATTTTAATATGACTTACGGGCGGCCGCTGGTCGTCGACTATTTCGGGGATGTGAACCCCGAATGCATACTCGTATGGGGCACGAACCCGGTCGTCACGGGCGCAGACGGGGAGATACAGTTCCTGGTCAGGGACGCTATCAATAAGGGGTCGAAGCTGATTGTCGTTGACCCGCGCAGGACGGAGCTTGCCGCGCGGGCGGAGGTCTGGCTGCAGATACGGCCGGGTACGGACTGCGCCCTGGCAATGTCGATGCTGAATGTGATAATAAACGAAGGGCTCTATGACAAAGCCTTCACTGAAAAATGGGTGCACGGCTTTGAACAGCTGCGCGAAAGGGTGCAGGACTACCCGCCGGACAAGGTGTCAGGGATTACGTGGACGCCGGCGGAGGACATCGTCCGCGCCGCCAGGCTCTTCGCGGAAGCAAAGCCCGCAGCGCTCGAAGTCGGCTGCGCAATAGAGCATTCGCCGAACTGCTTTGATTCGGTCAGGGCCGTTTCGTTTCTCCCGGGCATCACGGGGAACTACGACGTCCCGGGCGGGTATATCCCCGGGACTGACATCATGCCGGATCTGGACCCGAACCTTGAAGGCGTTGCCCCCGAAACCGCCGCGCTGCGCCTCGGCGCGGAGGCGTTCCCGTTCCTGGCCGGAAGCGCGACAGGTTTCCCGTCGGCTCATATCCCTGCCGTAATGGAGGCAATGCGGACCGGCAAACCCTACCCGGTCAAGGCCCTGTTGCTGTTTGGCAATAATGGGCTTCTGGGCTTTGCCGACGCAGAAAGAACTTACGAGGCCTTTAAGAACGTCGATTTCATGTGCTGCATGGATCTGTTCATGACGCCTACAGCGGAGATGTGCGACCTCGTGCTCCCGGCGGCGAGCTGGCTTGAGCTGGACCAGGTATGGGCGCTGCCGTTTTTCTCGAGCTACGCAGTCATGGCGCAGAAAAAAATCACGCGCACGCACGAATGCAAGGCGGACGAGGAGGTGTTTTGCGAGCTTTCGGCGCGCATGGGGCTGGACTATGGGTTTAAAAATATTTATGAAATTTTTGACTGGCAGCTGGACGAGGTCGGGAAAAGGTTTGGGCAGTACGAGGGGCTGGATTTTGGGCGCTTATGCAAAATGGATTATTTCACGGTCCCGCCGGAATACAGGAAATACGAGAAGTGCGGCGGGCTGCCGACCCCTACGGGAAAGATGGAGGTCTGGTCCACGGGGCTTGAGGCGGAGGGCTTTGACCCGCTGCCGAAGTTTTCCGAGCCGCCCGAGAGCCCGTACAGCACGCCGGGCCTGGCGGAAGACTACCCTTTGATCCTGCTGACGGGGGGCAGGTCGCAGTTTTTCTTCCACACGGAGTGGCGCGGGCTGCCTTTCCTCAGGGAAAAAGCCCCCTACCCGCGCGTGGAGCTGCACCCCGAAACCGCGGAAGAGCACGGCATTGAGGACGGGGACTGGGTATATATAGAAACGCAAAGAGGGCGCATTACGCAAAAAGCCCTTGTCACAAGCGGAATCGACCCGCGCGTGATAAACTGCCAGCACGGCTGGTGGTATCCGGAAGACAGCTCCCCGGAGCACGGCTGGCGGGAGTCCAACGCGAATATCCTGACCAGCGCGGCGCCGCCTTACGACCCCGTGATGGGGACATACCAGCTGCGGGCGCTGCTGTGCCGGATATATAAGAATGAAAGCAACAGTATCGAAACGCGCTACGAAGAATCGGCGATACGGTGAATCACTGGATTTGACGCGCGAAACCCTTGCCGACAAGCGCATAGAGCCGGCAAGCCGGATAGCTGACATTCGGCAGCAGCATGAGCGGAAACATTATTCGGGCAAAAAACGTGAAGCGGCCGGGCTGAACGCGATGGCCATAGAGAAGTTCAAACGAAAGACGAAAGATATGTATACAAGTATTAGCAGGTAAATAATACACATTTTTCCCGCGATTTGTGGTATGAATATATATAGGTGAAACGGCCGGCTGGTTTGTCCCGCCCGGCAGAAAGGGTTCACCCGGCTTAAAGGCAGTGTTGAACAAGAAAGGATGTTGGTTCGTAATGTATCCACAATATGAAAGAAAGCACCTGTTTCAGTACGGGGTCATATGTGCGCTGGAAAAGCTTCCGCGCGGCTATCCCGTCACCCTGTGCGGCGGCATCGACGATGTGGCGGAGAGGGCGGCGAAGGCCGGGTATGGCGCGATTGAGCTGCACATAAGGGATCCGCATAAGTACGACACAGGCGTGCTGTCGCGGGCGGCGATGGGCCATGGGCTGGCTTTTTCCGCCATCACGACGGGGCTGGAATGCGTGCTTTCCGGGCTTTCGCTGATAAGCGACGACGAGGGGATCAGGCGCGAGGCTGTCTCGAAGCTGAAAGGGCACATCGCCCTTGCCGAAAGGATCGGATGCCCGTCGGTCGTCATTGGGGTCATGAGGGGCAGCATCCCTGATCAGGGAAAGTATGCGGAGTATGAAGAGAGGCTGACGGAAGCGGTGCTGGCCCTTTCGGACTACGCGGAAGGCAAGCCGGTCGACGTGCTTATCGAAAGCATCAACAGGTATGTGACAAACTATCTGTGCAGCGTGCCTGAAACACTGGAGTATATAAGGAAGCTTGACCGGCCCAACGTGAAGATCCATATCGACACCCACCAGATGAATATCGAGGACACAGATCTTGGGGAGGCGGTCAGGGCCTGCTCCGGAAAGCTGGGGTATGTACATCTGTCCGACAGCAACAGGAAGCTCCCGGGCGGCGGGAATATCAACTTCATCCCTGTAATGAGGGCTCTTTACGAGGACTACTACGACGGGTATCTGGGTATCGAAAGCGAGGAGTGCCTGCCGGGCGACCCCGCGCTTGAGGAATGTCTGAAAATGCTGCACGACAAAGAGCATGAACTCTTTGACTTTGTTTGATACAGAAAAAGGCAGGCCTGCTTGCCAGGAAGGTTGCAGGCCCGCTTTCCAGGAAAAATCTGACATTTGACATCATAAAGCCATTTTTTGTATAATCGTCTTTGCGCGTCTGAAAAGAAAAAGCGGTGCGGGGCCGGCGGCAGGTAAGCTTAGGGCCCGGCAAAACGCGAATCAGCGGTGCGGGGCCGGCGGCAGGCAAGCTAAGGGCCCGGCAAAACGCGAATCAGCGCGTACGGTGCAGGCTGGATGTAAATACGGCCGTGGCCAAAACGTTATGGTCCCCGGGCAAGCGGGGGAAGCGGCGCCGAAAAAGATCGCCGGATGCCATGTTTTAGTGGCATTGCCAAGGCAAGGCGAGCCGAGTAGGCAAAGGGAGGTTCTTTATTATGAGTACAGGCAGTTTTATTGCTAAGCCTCATGAAGTCGAACACAAGTGGTATGTCATTGACGCGGAGGGCAAGGTCCTCGGCAGGCTTGCCAGCGAGGTTGCTTCGATTTTAAGAGGGAAAAAGAAGCCTATCTACACCACCCACGTAGACACGGGTGACTATGTCATCGTGGTCAACGCGGAGAAGGTGGAAGTGACGGGCAAGAAGCGCAAAGAGAAGATCTACAAGAGGCATACCGGGTATCCGGGCGGGCTGCGCGAGATCACTTTTGAGAAGCTTTTGGAAAAAAAACCGGAGGAGATCATCAGGCACGCGGTCAAGGGGATGATGCCGGAAGGCAGGCTGGGCCGCAGGATGTTCAAGAAGCTCAAGGTCTATGCCGGGGCGGAGCACCCGCATACGGCGCAGAAGCCGGAAGTCTGGGATTTTCAGGAGGGCAGGTAAATGGCAGCGAAAAAACAATACCCCGCAACGGGCAGGAGAAAGTCGTCGGTCGCCAGGGTCCGCCTGATGCAGGGCAAGGGCGATATCACAGTCAATGGCAAGCCGCTTGACGAGTATTTCGGCATGGAGCTTACGAAGCGGGACGTGAAACGCCCGTTTGTCGTCACGGACACCGAAGGCAAGTTTGACGTCATCGCCCGCGTCTCGGGCGGCGGCACTACGGGCCAGGCCGGGGCACTGCGGCACGGGATCACAAGGGCGCTTTGCCTGATCGACGAGGAAGCGTACAGGCCGATCCTTAAAAATGAAGGCTTCCTGACGCGCGACCCGCGCATGAAGGAACGCAAGAAGTACGGTCTGAAAAAGGCCAGACGGGCGAGCCAGTTCTCCAAGAGGTAAAAACTACCCCGGCGATCAGAGGGAGTGTCGCAATCAGAGGGAGTGTCGTCACTGCCGGGGGCCAGGGGCTGTATTCCCAGGAAGTATATGCTACCTCAAAGATGAGCGGCGCTGCCTCGCGCTGACGTCGAGCAGCACTACAACGATTATTATCACGCCGATAGCGATGTTTCTGAGCGCTATCGGCGCGCCTGCGCGTATCAGTCCGTTTTGCAGGACGACCCAGATAAAGGAGCCGGCGACCGTACCCATTAGAAGGCCGCGCCCGCCCAGGGTGGATATGCCGCCGAGCACGGCGACAGCCACGGCGTACAGCTCATAGGTGCTGCCTTCGTTCATGCCGCCGAAACCGGCCTCCGCTGTGGCGATGAGGCCCGCGACGCCGGCGCATGCCGCGCTTACCATATACGCCTTGTCGATTGTGAAAGTTACATTAACACCCGCCAGTCCGGCCGCTTCCAGGTTGTTGCCGATCGCGTAGATATGCCGCCCGGTCCTGGTTTTTGACAGCAGGAAAAAGGCCAGCCCCCATATAATGAATGAGATCCAGATGATGTTGTATATGCCGAAGGTCTTCCCGTAGAAGAACACGTCGCGGAAGCTGGCCGCGCCCGCGCCGATATAGCCGGTGTCGTAGTTCCTGTTGGCGATCTGCGCGACGCCCCGGCATATCATCATGGTGCCAAGCGTTGCTATGTACGACGGGATCTTGAAGCGGCCGACCAGCTCGCCGTTCAAAAACCCGAAAGCCACGCAGAAAGCGATCGCCGCCAGCGCCGCAGCCCACGGCTCCGCGCCGCGGGTAAGAAGCGTCGCCGAGACCATGCAGCTCATCCCAATGAGGGAGCCGATCGACAGGTCGATATTGCCCGAGATAAGCACGACGCTCTGCCCGACGCCGATGAGCAGAAGGGGGGTAACGGACCTCAGTATGTTTGCTATGTTCCGGCTGCCCGGGAAGAGCGGGTCCACGCTTGCAAACGCGATGAACATCAGCGCCAAAAGAAAAACAGTGATCAGAAGCCACCTGACCCCGATGATGGAAAGATAACGTTTCATAGTCTTCATGGCGTTGCTTCCTCTCTTATTTGCCCGCCTTTGATCGCCAGTGTGCGGTCGGCGACCGCCGAGCTTTCCGATACGGAGCTGTCCAGGATCAAAAGGGAGGCGCCCGCTTCGCGCAGCAGCCTTATAAGGGACAGGATATGCATCTTGAGGCGGATGTCCGTATCCAAAAAAGGCCTGACGAGCACAAGCAGGCGGGGCCTGTAGATATGCTCGCGCAGGTAGACGAGGCTGTACATCGCTTCCTGCGACAGCGAAAGCGGGGCCAGCGCGTCGATGTCGTCGCCGATCAGGTGGGCGTATTCGTCTTTGATGTTTTGCTTGATCGACGATTTGCGCCAGAGCGCGGGGAGGCGGTTGGCCGCCGTGAAACACAGGTTGTCGAGGTAGCTCATGTCCCAGAAGATCCCGTTCCTGGACGGCGTTTCGCGGATGATGCTGAGCGGGGCGCGCCCCCCGTATGACGACAGTTCGCGGCCGTCCAGCAGGACGCTTCCGGACGTCGGCTTCACCTCGCCGCTGAGCAGCCTGACCATGTGCTCGATCACGGTATCGCTCCTGTCCCATAGGAGTACGCACTCGCCTTCGGAGACGTTCAGCTCGATCTGCTCCGCACCGGCCCTTGGCGCGGCGTTGAAGCCAAGCACGGTCTCCTTGCGCGCTTTGGCGGGCGTGCGGATCTGCTCCGGGTCGAAATAGTAATTGCGGAAACGGTCCTCGTCGTAGTCCCCGCGCCTTATCGTGCTGACTATCCTGCCGTGTTCGGCGACGCCGATGCGGTCGCATACGCGGAAGAGCTCGCCCGCGTCCCCGCTTATATACAGGAACGAGACGCCGGATCCCGCAAACCGGCGCACATGCCCGTGGAACCGCTCGATCTCCGAGCCGTCCGGACTGAGCCCTATGTCCTTTACTATTATTAAAAAGCTGCCCTCGATCACAGCCTTGAGAAGCCGGACTATGTAACGGTCTACTGGCGCCAGGTCGCGCACGAGCGCGCCGCCGTCCAGGGCGACGCCGTACTCCTTTGCGAGCCGCTTGAACTGCGAGAGTATCACGCCCCTGTTGATGACGTATTTCCTGAAGTTTTTCCGCATGACGAAGACGTTTTCGGCGACAGTCATGTCGTCAAGCAGCAGCTCGTCACGGCTTATCAGGGATATGCCGGGGGCCCGGCCGGGGGCCCTGGCCGGCACAGGCATGAGGAAGCTGTTGACGCGCTCGTCACAGATGGAGACCGAGCCGTAGTCCAGCTCGCCGCCTTCCATCGCGAGGCGGACCAGCTCGTTCTTGCCCCGGTTGTCCGTGAAGAACAGGCCGAAGACCTCCCCTTCGAAGATGTGCATGTTGAAATTGTCGAGCAGTTTCACGCCCTCGCTGCGGTAGATGATGCTGCTTGAGCGGAAGACCTCCCTGCGCAATTTACTGCAGGCCTCCGTAACGCGTCAGGTACGGGAGCGTTATCTCGACATCTGTCCCCGCGCCCTTTTCGGAGAGGATGTTGATCCCGTAGTCCTCGCCGAAAAGCAGCTTGATCCGGTTGTTCACGTTTGACAGCGCGATGCCCCCGAATTCGCCGCGTTCGCGTTCGAAGCGGTCGTAGATATTGGATACGCGGTCGTTGAGCTCCCTTAGTCTCTCGGGGCCCATGCCGACGCCGTTGTCCGAGACGGTCAGGATCATGCGCTTGCCCGTGAACTGGCAGCGGATAATGATGCGGCCCGTCCCCGGGATCCCTTCTATGCCGTGGATGATGGCGTTTTCAACGATGGGCTGGAGTATCAGCTTGGGCATCTTTGCGGGCAGGAGCGATTCTCTGTCGTCCTCGTTTTCGAACACGACGTTCATCTCGATCCGGTCGCCGAAGCGGTAGCGTTGTATCGAATAATAGTTGCGGACATTCACAAGCTCGTCGTCCAGCGTTACAAGCGTCTCAAGGTTTGAGATCGTATAGCGGAAGAACTGGGACAGCGTCTCCGTCATTTTCGCGATGCTTTCATTGCCTTCCGCCAGCGCTTCGCCGCGGATCCCGTCCAGGGTATTGTATAAAAAGTGCGGGTTGATCTGATTTTGCATGGCTAAAAACTGCGCCTGCCTCTTGCTGAGGTTGACGGCCGCGTCCGAAGTCAGGACGTCCTCGAATTTTTTCACGACGCCTTCGGTGCCGGGCGTGAGCTGCCACTTGAGGCTGTTGATGCCTTCCATGGAATAGCCCTTTGAAAAAACGCCCAGCATGCGTTCGGTCTTTTTGTATGGGGCAAAGACGCGGATACGCATGAGGATGAGAAGGGCTAAAAGAAGGGCGCTAAGGCATATGCAGGCGGCATAGCCCTGATCCGCGTGCACGGCCGTGCGCCAGAGAAAGGCAAGCGCTGTAGCGTAACCGGCGCAGGCAATAATGAAGCCGGCGGTGAAACGGGTCGCGAGATAATAGCCATTTTGTCTTTTGCGCCCGCTACTTTCCATTAGGCGGCCCCCCTCCGGCCTACCTGCCCCACGAATACAGTTTTCGGTATTCGCTGGGCTTCACGCCCGATGATTTGCGGAATACAGCCGTGAAGTGTTTCACATCGCTGTATCCTACGGACCTGCAGATCTGCGCGATCGAAAGGTTTGTCTCCTTCAAAAGGCGCTTGGCCTCGTCCATCCGGACCCCGGTCAGGTATTCGCTGAAAGTCTGGCCCGTCTCCTTTTTGAACAGGGTGGAGAAGTACGATACGTTGAAGCCTTCCTGGTCCGCTATATCGCCTATGGAAATGTTCTCGCTGTAACGGTCTTTGATATACTGTTTTGCGCGCGTGACGGGGCGGCCGGAAACCTCATCGATATTCTCAAGGATGCTGCTGAAGGACTCGCGTATCGTCCTTCTGAGCATGGCATAAACGTCTGACGCGGAGGAGAGCAGGTCGAGCTCCCTCACGAATTCGGCGCGCAGCTTTTCCGCGCCCGGGAAGGTCACGTCGTAACGCTGGCAGAGGATCAGCCACGCGTCGTATACGGTCTTGGCAAAATGCAGGACATCCTTGCCGGTGAGGCCATCAAGCTTTGACAGCGAGGCTGAGGCTTCCTTCGCCGCGCGGTCGGCGGCGTCGGGATCCATCACGTCCATCGCCTGTTCAAGCCCCTTGGACGCCGCCCTCCCGATCGAGGCCGCGCCGCGGGCGCTTTCCCGGACTGGCAGGTTTTCGTAGAACGAGCCGGCGCCGATCAGGAGCCGTTCATATACGGACCACTCCGCGCTGAGCCAGGAATCCATGAGCCCTGCCGGCCCCTCCGCTATGCTGCCGGCCACCATAGTGAAGACGGCGGACGGGAAGATATTGTTTTGGACGCGGATATCGTCGAAGACGTCTCTTAGCGCGTCCCTTAGCGCATGTTTGTTTTCGGGCGGGAAGCCGAGCACGAAATTCGCCCCGGAAAAGATGAACTCCATCTCCATATCGTCGCAAAGCGGCATGACCGTTTTGTGGAAGGCCTCGCGGATCTTTTCGGTGAAGACGGGCAGCCCCTCCGAGTAGATCTCGCCCGCGGGCCCGTCGATCTTGAAGATGACAAAGCGGTAGCAGCAGCCTTTAGGGAAGCTGTAGGAAAGGTTGCCGTTCAGATTTTCTGTTGTAAGAAGGGGCCTTCCGCCCGGGTCCATCAGCAGGCTGAAGAGCTCCAGGCGCTTTGAGCGCTTCATGTCGGACTCGATCTGCCGTACGCGTTCATGCTCCGACTGGATCGTCGCATACCCCAGGATGCGGCCCTTGACCTTTTCGAGCGTGGAGGCCAGTTCGTCCTGGTTGATGGGCTTGAGCAGGTAGTCGCTGACGCCGAATTTGATGGCGCTGTGCGCGTAGTCAAAATGCTTGTAGCCGCTGATGATGACAAACTCCAAAGACGGCTTGATCTCTTTCGCCGCCGAGATAAGCTCTATGCCGCCGATCACCGGCATCCTGATGTCCGTGATGATGACGTCGGGGTCATGCTGCCGGATCAGCTCGAGGGCCTCCTCGCCGTTTCTGGCAATGCCGGCCAGGGCCATGCCAAGCCCCTCCCAGTCGACCAGGTTCTGTATGAGCAGAGCCACCTTTGGCTCATCGTCCGCGATGATTACCTTAAGCATGGGATTATTATAACGCTTTTTATTAACAATGTTGATTTTTCACAGATTTCCCAATGAAAACCCCTAAAAACAAACAAGACCCCCCTATACAGGCAAGAAAAAAAGCGCCACGCCACCCGGATTTACAAAACAACATGATTGTAATATAATCGAAAAATATTCAGCAGGAGGTGTTTGAGGAGTGTAATTTGCTGCAAGGCAGCAGGATCAAAGAAGGAGGAGTAGAAAAGATGTTTAAGAAAAGATTTATTGTAGTGACTGCGGTCATCGTGTGTTGCCTGTTCACGATCGCGGCTTGCGGCAACAACAATGCGCCGCCGGCCGATACGGGCGCGCCGGCTGACACCGGCACGCAGGCCGAGGCGCCTGCGCCGGCTGACGACACGTCGTCGGGCGACAAGAAGGTCTATGGCTATGTGACGCCGGGCCCGGACACATGGTACAAGAAGGACGTCGACGGGTTTGAGTATGCCGCAGGCCTCATCGGCGCCGATGTGATCGTGCTGAATTCCGACTATGACGTTGAAAAGGAGATTGCGAACATCGAGTCGCTGATCAACCAGGGCGTCGATGGGATGACCATGTTCACGTTCAATGAGAGCGGGGCCAACATCGCTGCCGAGAAGTGCCTGGAAGCGGGTGTGCCGCTTGTGGTCGTAGGCAATTGCGGCGTGGTCATCGACCTGGGGCATGAGGTGATTGCGAGCGTCGACTTTGACTGGAAAGGCATGGGGACCGACTACGCGGAATTCATCGCCGACAACTACCCGGGCGAGAACATCGCCATGGTGACAGGGCTGTTTGAGCACGTGCCCGTCATCCACTACCGCTCGACGCTGGAGCCGAGGGTGGAAGAGCTTGGCAAGAATGAGATAGTCGCGATCCGCGACGGGAAATACGACCCCGAGGAAGCCGTCAGGCAGGCCGAGGATCTGATCCAGTCGGGCATCGACTTCTCGATACTGTTTGTCGGCAACGAGGACATGGCCGCCGCCGTCATACGCATGCTGGAGAGCAAGGACCTGTTGAACAACCCGATCAAGATCATCACGGAGAACGGCTCGCCGGTCGGCCTGCCGCTGCTCAAAGAGGGCAAGATCACCTATACGATCAGCTCCTCGCCGGGCTGGGACGGCATGGTCGCCTTCCTTGCGCTGCATTCATACGTGACGGGCAGGAGCGACGAGATGAACCAGTACATCTGGCTGCCGAGCATCGGCATCACGCAGGATTCGGCGCTCGACCCGATGAAGGTAGTCCCCTGGGATCCCGACCCGGTATGGCATGAGCTTACGGCCCAGTACTTCCCGCAGTACGACGGCATGTATTAGAAGACCTGACAGCGCCGGCGCCTTATACGCGCCGGCGCATCATTATCTGGAAAAAAGACCAACACGGCTATATGAGAGACTGTTATGGAAGCATTACTCAAAATTGAGGGCCTCACGAAAAGGTACGGGAAAAACACCGTTCTGGACAAAGTATCATTCACACTGAACAAGGGGGAAGTCCATTGCCTGCTCGGCGAAAACGGGGCAGGCAAGTCCACGCTCATAAAGATTCTTTCGGGCGCCATAGCCCCCGCGGAGGGGAAGATCGTCCTGGACGGCAAAGAGTATTCTTTTTTGACGCCCCTGGAATCGATAAACCTCGGCATCTCCACGATATACCAGGATGTGGAGCTCATAGACTCTTTGAGCGTGACGGACAATATCTTCCTGGGCACGGAGAAGACCGTAGGGCTCGGCCACGTCAACCATAAGGCGCAAAGCGCGGCCGCGCGCGGGCTGATCGAGAAGCTGCATATCGGGATCGACGAGAACGCGATGGTCCAAAACCTTTCGCTCGCGCAGAAACAGATGCTGCAGATAGCCAAGGCTGTGCACCTGAACGCGCGCATACTCATCATGGACGAGCCTACAAGCTCGCTGGGGCTTGAGGAGACGAAGGCTCTGATGGACATGGTCCGCGAGCTAAAGGCCGAAGGGGTCGCAATCATCTACATCTCGCACTATATCGAGGAAGTCTTTGAGATCGGCGACAATATTACCATACTCAAAGACGGCCAGTATGTAGGCACCTACAAGGTTTCGGAGACCGACATACAAAGCGTGATACAGAAGATGGTCGGCAGGGACGCGTCCTCGTACTACCACAGGGACGAGGTGAAGCTCGGGGAAGGCGTGCTTGAGATCAAGGGCTATTCCTCGGGGGACGCCGTCAAAGACGCGTCGTTCACCATACGCGAAGGGGAGATCCTGGGCATGGGCGGTATCGTCGGCGCCGGGCGCAGCGAGCTCGCCGAGCTTATTTTCGGCATAAGGAAAAAGGACTCGGGCCAGGCGATCCTGAACGGGCAGGACATCACGGTTTCTTCCCCGCGCGACGCCATCGAAAAAGGCTTTTGCATGATTGGCGAAGACAGAAAGGCCATGGCGATGTTCCCGGACTGCTCGGTTTTCGAGAACCTTTTCACAGTGTCGAGGGAGAAGGAAAAGGGGTTCCTGCTGGATACGAAAACGGAGGAGTCGCAGACAAGCGATATCGTTTCGAAGGTCCGGATCGTAATGGCGGGGAAAGAGCAGACCGCCGGGTCGCTCAGCGGCGGCAACCAGCAGAAAACAGTCATCGCCAGGTGGCTTTTGTCGAAAGGGAAGATTTTCATATTTGACGAGCCTACAAAGGGCGTGGATGTCGGCGCCCGCGAAGAGATATACAAAATCATCGTCGAGCTCGCGAGGAACGGGAATTATATCATGCTGATCTCTTCGGATATGCCCGAGCTCATTTCGCTCAGCGACCGCATCGCGGTCATGAGGGAAGGCTGCATCACGCAGATACTCGAAGAAAGCGTGACGGAGGAACAGTTGTTGAATTATTTTATAGGTACGGAATGATGAAGAAGACACTGGAATTGAATAATAGGATGCCGTTGCTCAGGGAGCAGTGGTTTTTGTTGCTGATCGTCGTCGCGGTATTGTCCCTGATTGCCGGGATCAACAACCCCAACTACGTCACCGTAGGGAATATGGTCAGCATCCTGGAGCAGATATCCGTGCTGGGCCTTGTGGCGGCGGGGGCGACGATACTGATAATATCCGGGAACTTCGATATCTCGGTCGGCTCCATGATCGGACTTACGACATGCTGTGTCGCCATGATCATGAACGCGGGGTTCTCAGACGTTGTCGCGGTGCTGCTTGGGATCGTCATCTCCTGCGCGTGCGCCCTTTTCAACGGCACGTTCACGATTCTTTTGCGCGCGCCGTCCTTTATCGTCTCGCTCGCGACCATGGGCGTGTTCCGCGGGATAGCGCTGGCGCTCACCTCCGGGACGCTGCAGACGATCTACGGAAGGTTTGAGTTCATCGGGAAGACGCGGTTTTTCGACTTTATCCCGCTTTTGTTCATCATAAGCCTCGCGGGCTATTTCTCCGTGCACTATATCCTGACGAAGACGAAGCTCGGGCGCAGGGTGTACGCAATCGGGAACAACAGCAACGCGGCCTATCTTTCGGGCATCAAGGTGAACCAGAACAAGCTGGTCTTCTTCCTGCTGAACGGCATCCTCGTCGGCGTTGCCGCCGCGCTCCTGCTTTCGCGGGTCGGCACTGCGCAGCCGGCCACAGGGTCGGGGTATGAGATGAAGGCCATCGGCGCGGTCGTCATAGGCGGCGTGCCCCTCTTCGGGGGGCGGGGCAAGGTGCTTGGCACATTCTGCGGCGTCCTTTTGCTGGGTGTCATATCGAATGTGTTGAACATGCTGCAGGTCAGCCCGTACACACAGGATATCGTCTTCGGGCTTTTGGTGCTGGCGGCGCTTGCCGTGAGCCGGTTCAGCGCGGGGAAGAGCGGGTCCTGATCAAAGAACATTAACGCAAGCATTACAAGGAGGGCTATAAGATGTCTAAAAAAATCGCAATCATTGGGGCCGGGAGCATCGTCTTCTCGACCACGCTCATCAACGACCTTTTGCAGGTGAAGCCGCTTGAGGGCTCGACGCTCGTGCTCATGGGGCCGACCATGGAGAAGCTGGAGCGGGTGCAGTACTACACCCAGAAGATAATAGACAAGAACGGGCTGGACTTCAAGGTCTACCCGACGACCGACAGGCGGGAGGCTTTGGACGGCGCGGACTATGTCCTGGCCGTCTTCCAGATCGCGGGGATAGAGGGCTACCGGCTGGACCATGAGATACCTTTGAAGTACGGCATCAAGCAGTGCATCGGCCAGTGCGTGGGCCCCGGCGGCGTTATGCGCGCGCTCAGGACCGTCCCCGTAATGGTAGGCCTGCTCAAGGACATGGAGGAGCTTTGCCCGGACGCCCTGCTGCTAAACTATGTCAACCCGATGGCGTCGCTGTCGATTGCCATGGGCAAGGCGAGCAGCATAGACTTCATCGGGCTGTGCCACGGCGTCCAGACGACGCTGGACCTCATCGCCGGCTTCGTAGGCGTGAAAAAAGAGGAGATAGACTTCCTGGCGGCGGGCATCAACCATATGACCTGGTTCCTCAAGCTTGAGAAGGGCGGCGAGGACCTGTACCCCATCCTCAAGGAAAACATCGAGAAGCCGGAGTTCTATCTTGCGGAGAAGGTCCGCTGCGAGGTCATGCGGCAGTTCGGGTATTTCATGACGGAGAGCTCAGGCCACCTGTCAGACTACCTGTCCTGGTTCAGGAAGACGGACGCCGCCATGGATCTGTACTGCGACCAGCCCGGCTTTGGCGGAGAGACAGGCGGGGGCTACAACGCCATGAACATTATCGCGAACAAGTATCTTGACAAGGACTTCCTCACGCTGGAAAGCGGGGATCTTGAGCCAAGGAGCAAGGAGTACTGCTCATATATCATAGAGGCGATAGAGACGGGAGTGCCCTTCCAGTTCAGCGGCAATGTGGTCAACAAGGGCAACATCAGCAACCTGCAGGATGGCTGCTGCGTGGAAGTGCCGGTCTATGCCGACAAGTTCGGGGTGCACCCCTTGTCGATAGGCGCGTTGCCGTCGCAGCTCGCCGCGCTGAACAACACGAATATCGCGGTGCAGATGCTTGCCGCGGAAGCGGCGCTGACGGGGGATCCGGAGCTGGCTGTCGCCGCGATTGCCGTAGACCCCTATACCTCGGCCGTCCTGACGCTGAAGGAGATCCGCGACATGACGATAGAGCTGTTCGACGCCTATACGGATTTCCTGCCGCAGTTTGAAGGCAGGAAGCCGAAGGACTACCCGACAGTGTTCATCCCCGAAGGGACGAAGCCGGCCGACACGCCGCTTGACCCCGCCCTGTCAATCGTGCACAGGTTCGGGAAGCTGATTGAAGGCTGAGGGGGCAAAAATGATGGACCGCCAGGATTTCCTGCGCGCGCTGAGGCGTCAAGGGGGTGGCAAAACCCCCTTTGACCTGGCGCTCTGCCCCGCGCACATGGACCATCTGGAGAAGATAGCGGGCACGAGGGATTATTACGAATACTTCGGCATACCGATAAGGTATGTCGACATCAGGCCCACAAGCATGCAGGCGGACTATTCCGCTTACTATGAAGGCCTTCCCGCTGATGCGGGGCCGCTTTCCTGGAACCCGGAGTGGGGCGTGTACAGCACACCTGGCTCGCTCGCGCATTTCGAGGAGATGATCCACCCGATGCGGGGTTTTACGAGCGTAACGGAAATAGAGGGCTACCCGTTCCCGGATTTCGACGCCGGCTACCGCTGGGAAGGCGTGGACGGACAGGTCAAGGACATCAAGGAAAAGGGCCTCGTCGCGGCCGCCTTCATGGAAATGACGATATTTGAGGTCTGCTGGTATATGCGCGGCATGGAGGCTTTTTTGATGGACATGGTGGCAGACGAAGGGTTTGCCTGCGCTTTGATGGACAAGGTGACAGGGATCCGCGCCGCTTCGGCAAGGAGGTACGCCAGGGCAGGGGCGGACATCCTCATGCTCGGGGACGACGTCTCCACCCAGCTTGACATGATGATGTCGCCCGGGCTCTGGCGGGAAGTGTTCAAACCCCGCCTTGCAAAGATCATATCGACGGCAAAAAATGCAAATCCCGGCACTTTGATTTTTTACCACGGAGACGGTAATTTGCAGGCAATCATTCCTGATCTGATTGAAATTGGGGTAGAAATACTTAATCCTGTTCAACCTGAATGTATGGACCCTGTTCATATAAAAAAACA